>Ga0210410_10000025_pt1 | contig 287961 bp, 255 predicted proteins | sample IncBWC4MmetaG_FD_161058 | JGI IMG/M metagenome (GOLD analysis project Ga0210410, IMG submission 161058) | Forest soil microbial communities from Barre Woods Harvard Forest LTER site, Petersham, Massachusetts, United States - Inc-BW-C-4-M | ecosystem: Environmental > Terrestrial > Soil >... | reverse complement strand
GTGCTGGATTCGATCCCGACCCAGCCGCCGCGCGCTACCGTATTGGATTCGATCCCGACCCAGCCGCCGCGCGCAACCGTGCTGGATTCGATCCCGACCCAGCCGCCCCATCAAATCTAGTCGAGGAGGGTTGACGAATGTGTCGTCGAAAAGTGATGGTGACGGCCGCTGCGGTGTTCGCCTTTGGCGTCGCGTTCGCGGCTCAACCGACATCGCTGCGCGCCGATTGGGGTGGGGGTCAACCTCGACGAGGTTCCCCGTGGGTTCCCGGCATGAATATGTTGATGTCGGCCCATGAACCGAGTCTGTCGGCTCTAACGCCCCCGCAATAAGGCCTTGGGGCGAGCTGTACCTGTCCGGGGCTCCGTGAAAGCGGAGCCTCGTGTCGGGGCATGCGGTAAGCTTGAGGGGAGCAAATGGGGGCCCCTTGACCAGTATCCTTGTGATTGCCCATCGGGGCGCGAGCGGCGAGCGGCCGGAACACACGATCGAGTCCTATCGGTTGGCGATCGAGGAGGGTGCGGATTACATCGAACCCGATCTGGTCGTCACCGGCGACGGCGCGCTCATCGCACGGCATGAGAATGAGATCGGAGGCACCACCGACGTTGCGCAACATCCGGAGTTCGCGACGCGGCGCCGCACCCAAGTCATCGACGGCGAAACCATGACGGGATGGTTCACCGAGGATTTCACGCTGGCGGAGATCAGGACTTTGCGCGCTCGGGAACGGCTGCCGGAACTGCGGCCGCAGAATCGCGCTTATGACGGGCAATGCACCATCCCTACCTTCGATGAAATCATGCAACTGGCGATCGATGCGAACCGTCAACGCGGCGACCGGATGATTGGCGTGTACCCGGAAACCAAGCACCCGGCGCATTTCGCCGCCATCGGCTTGCCGTTCGAACAAGGGGTCCTCGATACCCTGCAACGCTACGGCTATGGCGCGGATGACAGTCCGGTGTTCATCCAATCCTTCGATCCGCGCAATTTGCGCCAATTACGCGGCATGACCCGGCTGCCCTTGGTGCAATTGCTGGAACACGAGCTGGGTGATCTGGCCGAGATTGCAAAATACGCCGATGGGATCGGCATAGCGAAGGCTCTGGCGAGCGCCGCAGGCGTTCGCGCGGCGCACGCGGTGAATCTCAAGGTGCACGTCTGGACCTTTCGTGCCGAGAATGAATTCCTTCCGGACGATTTGAAGATCAGCGACAGGGCGGGTTTCCCGCCCGCGCCGGCGGCGCATGGGAATCTCGAGGCGGAAATCCTCCGCTTTCTCGAGCGAGGCATCGATGGCTTCTTCGTTGATTTTCCGGCGGTCGGTGTGCGCGTTCGAGACGCCTATATCTCGGGCGTCCAGGCCGTGCACCAGCCGCTGACCGACACCAGCTTGCCGGGGAAGAGGCTGCAGGGACGGTAGTTATCCCCGGCGCCTCCCTGCAGTTGCAGGCAGTTCTCGCAATTGGATCCCGGCGCGTAGTTCGGGTATTTCTTGACGTCGACTTGCGCGGCGCTCTCGACGTAGCCCAGGGCGAGCGCCGCCGGATCGTTGGCATCCAGCCGGGCCGGCGCCGCGCACAGCGCCGGGCGCCACGGCACAGCGGCCGACAAGCCGGCGGCGAAACTCAAGTGTCTGACCATCACGCGGCGCGTAATCATCTGCTCTCCGGCGCGGGGCGGGGGATGTCTCGCGTACTATGCATAAAATCGGCGCGATTGTCGCCCGGACCGTCTCGGGCGGGCGAGGAGCGGACGGCCGCTCAGAAAAAGAACGAACCGTAGACCTGGAGCACCGTCGCGTTGAAGAAGTACAGCGGCTCGGTGCCGGGCTGGTAACCGCCGCCGGCGGGGGTCACGTTGTAGTACTTGATATTTCTGAAGTCCTTGTACTTGAATTGAATTCGGCTCAGGTCGACGCTGACCGTGGCGCGCTTGAAGATGAGGAAGCCTTCGGGCGCGAACGCCCAGGTCACCTTTCCGTCGAAGGTGTTGTTGCTTCCCGCCGCGAGATTCTGGTCGCGCGCTTCGAAGTTTTGAGAATTAGCGAACGGAAATAGGTCGCTGTAGAACGTGGCTTGATTCTGGGTGTAATGCCGCAGCCGCCCTTCGAAGATGAATTTGTTGGCGATGGGATGGGTGTAGTCCAACTCGACGGTGTTCGCGCGAATGCCCCAGGTATCGCTGAAATACCGATACGACACCGATGCCGCCGCCCGGTACGGCAGATAGTACTTCGCCCGTCCCTCCACCGCAGTGCTGGTGCGGGTGTTGGGATATATCTGGCTGCCCAGCGAGTAACCGAGCGGGACAGCGGGGTCCAAGTAGCGGATCGAGCGGTAGGGGTTGCTCAAAAAGCCCTGGTCGGTGATGACCTCGACGGTCGCCCCCGCAATCAGGTTCTTGGTGATGATTTGCGACAGGCCGCCTTCGAAACTGCGGCTGGTCGCGTGTCCCAGCCAGGCAATCACGGGTTTGGAAGCCGTGCCGTTGTTTTCACCCACCTTGTCGTGGCTGTAGTTGAATCCAAGGGTCACCGTGGTCAGGTCGCCGAACATATCCTGACTCAACGAGAAGTGCATCGTGTTGGAGATGTAGTCGCGCTCGGTGCTGTTGGTATACGACAGGTTGTACTGTGTCTTGTCGTGGATGTAGTCGGCCGAGAGGCTCTTTTGCTTGCGTTCGTCCTTGATCACGCTGGCCTGGCTCAGCACGTCGATGGACGCGCCGCTGACCTTGTCGATGAAGTAATTGCCCTGCAACGCGAACTGTTCGGAGAACTTCTTGCGCACCAGGATGGACTCGCCCTTGATATCCATCCCGCCGCCCTTGTACTGGCTCCAAAAGATGTCTGCGCGGTCGTCGGGCAGCACGGCGGCTCCGGCCACACACATGAGCGACAGGGCCGCGAGGGCAGCGAGGCGGCTCAAATGGCGCGGAAACCTCGTCATACCGCCGGCGACGCCCATGGAGCCTGTCTGAGCATTCCGCGTGAGCCGCTAGTTGCAGCCGCAGCCGCCGCCGGCCGTGCCGGTGGCGCCCCGCGATCCTTCGCGGGACTCGTAGATATGATCCAGATAGGCGCCGGAGATGGCGTCGCGCTCCCATGACATGATCGGATCCGCCAGCCGGTCGCGCTCGTAGGGCTTGACCCAGGGCTGAATGCTGCAGGCCTCGAGCAACAGTCCGACGCCGATGATGCAGAGCTTCAGGGAGCCTCGCATGGTCACTCGCGAATCAGCTGGCGAATGCGGTCTTGATACTCGTTCTCGTCGCCGGGGCGATAGCCGCGGTGGATGTAGCGGATCTCACCCTTGCGATCGATGATGACGGAACTCGGCATTTCGTCGACGTGATACGCCTTGCTCACCTGATTCGCCGGATCGAGCAGCACCGGAAAGCTCACCGGTTTGCGCGCGAGCAGATCTTTGACCGCCGGCGCTTCCTTGTCGACATTGACCCCGATCAGGGTAAAGCCCGCGGGTTTGTACTTCTTGTACATCTGGTCCAGCAGCGGCATTTCCTGCTGGCAGGGACCGCACCAGGTTGCCCAGAAATTCACCATGACCACCTGACCCTTGTACTGACTCAGCGCGGCCGGTTGACCGGTCAGCGCGCTCAACGTAAAGGCGGGCGCCGGTCCCGAGGCGTCGCCGCTGGCGGCGAAAGCCGTCGATGCGATGACCATCGCCGCCATGGTACAGCGTTTGAAGAATTCGACTGTGGAAAATTGCATTTGATCTGTCCTCCTGATCAGTAGAAAACGGTTAAGCCGAGAGTAGCTTCGAGGTTGTGAACGTTCTTGGTTCGGCCGGTCAAGTCGGTCTCGAACACGTGATCTCTCACATCCAAGTGCATCGCGAGCCAATCTGTAATAAGAAGCCGCTCACCCACTCCAAAATTCAGTGCGAACTGATCCTTGTCGGCGAATTTCACGTCGCCCATGCCGACCGTGACGTACAGCGCAGAATTGAACGCACGCCCCCGCCCGAGAAAGATCTCGCCGGGTAGTACGTTGTAGCCCAGGTCCAGGTCGTAGTACGTGAAGTGTCTCCCAGAGTCGCTGAGAATCGTGATGGCCGGGAAAACGTCCTGCAGGCTGGTGGTGCCGGCCTTGGAGCGAGCCAGGAAACCTTCCAGAAAAATGTCTTCCGACACGTGGTACGCCGCACGCACGCCGTAAATCGGGTTGGTGCCGAAGTCCTGAATGCTGAGAGCGCCGAAGTAGCCGCCGACCTCGAAGTCCTTGGCCTTGATCTTCGGCGTTTTCACGGCGCGGCGGTTGACCTGCGGTTCGATGATCGACGGCTCCCCGGGGGGCTCCTCGGCAACCACCTGGGCCGGGGCTTTTTCGCCGCGATGGAACCAGCCGCAGCCGGACAGCAGCGCCGCCGCTAGAAGAACACTGCTAAGCCGAATTTCCATTCTTCCGGTTCCTCATTCTGATTTCGGTTGGTGAAGACGACATACTTGCGCCAATCCGCACGCCACATGAATCGCCGGGTGATGAAGCCGCGCGCACCCAGGGAAACATAAGACAGTTGATTGCTGGTCTGGAGCGGCTTCGGCGGAACCTTGTCATCGATGTACTGGTATCCGAGGCCGATGCCCGCCGTGGGCGAAAACCATCGCCACTCGGGGATGAAGGTGTGCCGCATTCCCAAGGTGGTGATGTAGCGGTTGTCGATCGTCCCCAGCGCCTGCTGCAGGACGAATTCCACGTCGAGGCTGTCGGTGAGCCCGAAATCGCCCCAGGCGGTGACCAGATTCTGGTGATTGAAGACGCCGTAGCCCGCGCCCATTTCCCAGCGGTGGGTCGCGAAATCCGGATAGGGGGGTATGGGCGCAGGCGCGCCGGAGGCGAGTTTGGTGCGCGCCAATTCCGAGCGGCGCGCCCAGCCTTCCTGGCCGTGCGCCGCGCGCACCTTGAACCATTCCGTGCGGCTGTAGAGCACGGTGACGATTTCGTCGCGTCCCACCACGTAGACCACCGGATAGCCGCGGCCCGGGCCGCTGTGCATCTCCAGGAAGGGCTGGGCAACCACAACTTCAAGCAGTTGTTCCTTCGCATGGACCTGACTGACACTGAACGCCTGCAGCAACAGCAGTAGGGCGAGCAGTGGCCGCATCAGCTCAAATCGCGGGCGCGACGAATGGATCGTTGTAATACTGCGCGCCAATGTCCAGCCATTCTGCGATCAAACGCAACTCCGCCGTCGTTAAAAATCCCGTGTGGTCAAGAACAGGGTCGTGATAGTTTCCATTGAACAAAGAGAAAAATGGAACCACCGCGCCGCTGCTTGCCAATGTCGCCATCGATCCATTCGCGCTGCCGGCCGCCATCGGCGGTGCCAATGACACCGGCACCATGGTCGGCTTGCCGTTCACAATCGGACCCGGCACCAACAGGTCCTGCAAGACGCCCATATTAAGCGTCTGCTCGTTATGTGCAAACAGAAGTTCCTCGTAGGAGGTCGTCACGGTCGGATCCGCGGCCGATGCGCTGTCGGTCAAATCGAGCTGACCGGCGGGCACCTGGACCTTTTTTGCGGCATCCACCGGGCTGTGGCAGAGCACGCAAGTGTGGTCGGTCAGCACCGTGACCCCATCGGCGGCCAAAGTCTGCCTCTTGAGATTCCATACCGGTTGGATCTGGTGCGACACGTTGCCGTCGGCCGTGGCATCGGGGTAGTGAATGGTGCTGCGGCAAAGGGGATCCCACGCTGCGCAATGGGAATTGGCCGGGCTCGGCGTCGACAGCGCGGATTGGGTCGCAGTATTGGTGCCCGTGTACAGATAGCCGAAGCTCGCGTCGGCGGCACGTCCCGCCGCGACCGGATCGGTCCAAACGTCCGTGTAGATCACATCGATGCTCGGCACTTCGGAACAGTCGGTGGACCCGGTGTGACAGGTGTTCCACGCCCGCGTGTCTGCCATGGTGTCGCCGGCATTGCCTGCCGGCAAAATGGCCATGGTATTCGGAAACGGTGAACCCGCCGCCGTCGCCCCGGCGTTGACCGACGCGGTCAGTCCCGAACGGCCGTGCGAGGGGGTGGTTTTACTGCCCACCGTATGGCAGCCGTTGCAGGTTTTCGTTTCACCGGGGATCAGCTGCATCCAGCTGGTGTGACTCGGGCCGATGCGCCGCGCGTCCTTGTCGAGTACCTCGATGGTGAACGGCACGTGGGCGGGCAGTTCGACCTTGACCGAACCGTCCGGCTCCACCGGCACATAGGCGAGAATCTCGCGCATCCCCATGCCCGCCGGGCCAAAGGCCGAGCCATTGATCTTGCGCACCTTCTTGTCGGGAATCTCGACGGCTTTTTCAATTCTCACGAAGCGGGCCGGACGCTGATCAGCGGTGGCTTGTTTGGGGTCGGCCAGGGCCGCGATATTCGTCACCTTGCCGGCGGTTTGCGCGGCCACCATGTCGATGCCGTCGAAGTCGTAGACGCTGCGGATGACGAGAAGACCGAGGCCGCCGTTGGTGTTGTTGGCCAGATTGGCGGCCGCGCCGGTCGGCACGAAATCGGGGATAAAGGCCGGCACCGGAGTGCGCGCCTGCATGATGACCGGATCGACGATGACGGTATTCGCTTCGGCGCCCAAAATGGGACTCAAGGTTCCGGCGCTGACGTCATAAATCCAAACGGTGTACTGGGGCGGCGCCATCTGCACATTGGCGCCGACGGTGTTGCTGGCCGTGCAAATGCTGGTGGTGTTGGGAGTCACGGTGGTATCGAGGACGAGGCAGGGCGCCCAGCTCACCAGCATTCGATTGGTGCCGTCGTAGAGCGGATAGGCGGACGCGAACCGGCCGCCCATCGAAGGCAGGTTCGCGTCGGTGGTGACGCCGAGCGAGGTGGCGCTGGCTTGCGCCGTGCCCGCGCCGCCGGTCGGCGTCGCCGACTGGTTGATTTCGACGAAATTTGGGGCGTCGATCTGCACGATGTCGCCGCCCAGCTGCGTGCCCAGGAACGGCCGAACGATGGCGAGCAGCTTCCCGTCGGCCCGCTGCCGGGCGTTCAAGAATTGGATCACATTGTTGTTCGTGCCGGCGATGTTGGCGCCGGTGGCATGGCTGTTCGCGCCGTAAAAGAGCTCCAGTCCGGTGCCGTCGGGATTGGCGCGATACAGGCTGATCTGATCGCCGTTGGTGGCCTCATAGCGCGAAAAGACGATCTGGCCATTGGCCAGCACCGACGGCGCGAAATCATGATTGGTATTGAAACTGATCTGATGGATGCCGGTGCCGTCGGCATTCATGACGTGCAGCAGGAAGATCGGCTGCTTGCGGTCGTCGGTCTGCGCCGGGTACTGCGGGCGCCCTTCGTCGATCAGGATGGCCTGAGTCGCCGCCTGGCGCGTTGAGGCGAACACGATGCGCCCGTCGGGCAGGTAATGAGCGCTGACGTCGTGGCCGGCGGTGGTGCTGTCGTTGGTGAGCTGGGTGACGGTTTTCGCCACCGCGTCGTACTGATAAATCTTCCAGGTGGGCTGACTGACATCCGTATTCGGCTTATTGGGGTTCAAGGGCAAACGCAGCGAGAACACCAGTTTCTTGCCGTCGGGCGATGCATCAAGGTCGCGAACGTCGCCCATCCCCAAGGTGATCGATTTTGTGACGTTGGTCTCGACGGAGCCCGGGCTGGCTTGTGCGCGAATGTACAGATCGCCGCCGGAAGTGGAGGTGATCAGATCGCGCACGTCGATGTCCGAATTCGCAGTGGGCGGGCTCGGGGGCGCCGGGCGCTTGACATAGGCCAGCGGAAAATTGAGAGTGCCGGGGTCCTGACTCTGCACGCCGGCCAGCCCCGGGGCGTGACCGCTGACGCCGCTCTGGCAGGCGGCCGTGAACAGGGCCGGCAACAGCAGCGCCGCCAGTTTCAGGGAACCGTGACGGGGTTCACGTGTGAGCAAAGTGTTCATGGTTTCGCCTACCTAATGTTCAATCGTCCGTTCGTATCAGTCTGCAGTGTCTTGCGAGGTCATTGAACTTAATTGCTCTCAGAAGCGCATCTTCGTTCCATGTGCGTGTGCATTCTGTTAACGCACTCACAGAAGAACTCCGCTACATCCGTTTCTCTGTACATCTAGGAGCAGACCTTCGCAAATTAGGCTGAAGGATATAGGCGGACCGAGGTCCGTCGATATGTCGCGAAACGCCGACGTCGTTCGGATGAGACATTACTTGCCGGGTTTTCGCTTGCGTATATTCGCACCATGTCGAAATCACAACTCACGAGAGTGGATGTGCATATGAAGTACGGGATGGACAAACCAATGAGGCAGCTGGCGCGCTGCGCGGCGGCGGCGCCGCATCTGGTAACGCTTGCAGCCCGCGCGACCACTCTGGCCGGTGCGCTCGCGCTGCTCGGCAGCAACGCGTTCGCGGCGGGTCCCAATGCCGACCAAGCGACCCGCATGTACAACCGCATCGCCGGCATACCGCCGACCGCCGCCGAACTCGCTCAAATGATGGCCGCTCCGGATGCGGTCACCGCCGCGCTCATCGCGACGCAGGACGCCGCGTTCTACAACAACACGATCCGCAACATGGCGGCGCCCTGGACCAACCGCGATCAGTCGGTGTTCGTGCCGCTCAACGATTACACCGCCACGGTCGTCGGCATGGTGCGCGACAACGTTCCGTTCAACACCTTGCTCAGCGCAGATCTGGTGTACATCGCCGATTCGGCCGCCGGCGTACCGGCGTATTCGACGATGAACAACGACATGTATCAAACCATGGACACCAACAATGTCGACCTCAAGGCGCACCTGGTGTCCAGCACCCAGTCGTCGCTGACCGGCATCCCCGCGGCGGCCACCGCCGGGGTCTGGACCACGCGCGGCGGCGCCAGCGCCTTCTTCATCAATGGCACGAACCGGGCGCAGTTCCGCTTCACGATGCTCAATCACCTGTGCAACGACATGCAGACCGTCATGGACATCACGCGTCCGCCGGATCGCATCCGCCAGGACGTGACCCGCAGTCCGGGCGGCGTCAGCGTGTTGTTTCTGACCAACTGCGTCGGCTGTCACAGCGGCATGGATCCCATGGCCCAGGCCTTTGCGTATTACAACTTCAGCTACAACGTCGCGACCGACCCGATGGGCGCCGCCGGGCAACTCGTCTACACGGCCGGGCAGGTGCAGCCCAAGTACTCCATCAACAACACCAATTTCCCCCAAGGTTTCATCACGCCTGACGATAGTTGGACAAATCGCTGGCGCGCCGGGCCAAACCAGATTCTAGGATGGAGCGCGGCGCTACCGGGCAGCGGCAACGGCGCCAAAGCGCTCGGCCAGGAGCTCGAAAGCAGTGCCGCGTTTGCCAGCTGCCAGGTTACCCGCGTGTTCAAGGATGTGTGCCTGCGGGCGCCGGTCACCACGGGCGCCGGGGGCGACTTCGCTCAAGTCGCCTCCATGGTCGCTTCGTTCCAGGCGCATAACTACTCGTTGCGGCAGCCGTTCGCTGAGGCCGCCGCTTACTGCATGGGGAATTGAGCATGAACGTCACACGCATTACCGGTTTGCTCGCCCTGGCTTCGGCCTTCGCGTTGAGCGCATGCGGCGGCGGCGGCGCGCCCACGACGGCCACGGCAGCCACGGCTCCCACGAGTTCGGCGAATGCCTACACCGGCCCGGCGCCGGCCACGGCCGACGTCCAGGCCTTCGCGGTCAATTTCTGGGCCAATGTGCGCGTCCAGAATCGCTGCGGCCAGTGCCACAACGCGACCAGCCCGGCGCAGATGCCGAACTTTGCGCGCAGCGACGACGTGAACCTCGCCTACGCGCAGGCCAATACCGTGGTGAACCTGGCGCAACCCGCCACATCTCTCATCGTCACCAAGGTGAGCGGCGGACACAACTGTTGGTTGGCGGACCCGCAAGCCTGCGGCACGATTTTGACGACCTGGATCAGCAATTGGGCCGGTGCCACCGGCGCGGCTTCCGCCACGCAGGTCACGTTGGTGGCCCCGCCGGTTCGAACGGTCGGGCAGAGCTTGAACTTCCCGTCGTCGTACACCGACTATCAGACCACGATCTATAACAACATCACCAGCAAGTATTGCGTGCGCTGCCATTCCTCGACCGCGGACTCAGCGACGCAGCAATCGCCGTACTTCGCCGACCCGACCCTGGCGATTGCCTATCCGGCCGCGATTGCGAAAATCGATTTCACTGGGTGCATTCCGACCACCACGGGCAGCGCCCCGGGCGCCTGCGGCACGAATTCGCGTTTCTATCAGCGGCTGCTCACCGACAATCACAACTGCTGGGATAACTGCGCGTCCGATGCGGCGCAGATGCTGGCGCAGATTCAGGCGTTCGCCAATATGCTGACTCCGTCCAACATCGATCCGGCCTTGGTGGTCAGCAAGGCGCTGACCCTGGCCGACGGCACCATCGCGAGCGGCGCCAATCGCTACGACGCCGACACCATCGCGAAGTATGAGTTCCAAACCGGCAGCGGCTACACGGCCTATGATACGAGCGGCCTCGATCCCGCGGCCGACCTCACGATCTCCGGCAATGTGCTGTGGGCCGGCGGCTGGGGCATCAACGTGGGTGCCGGCGGCAAGGCGCAGGCGAGCACCTCGTCGAGTTCGAAAATCTTCACTCTGATCCAGGCGACCGGCGAGTTCTCGGTCGAGGCCTGGGTCGCGCCCGCGCTGGTCGCGGTCGACAAGTCCTACATGGTCAGCTATTCGGGCGGCGACACCCTGCGCAACTTCACGCTGGGCCAGACCAACCAGAACTATGACTTCATGCTGCGCAGTTCGAACTCCGATCTGAACGGCATGGCGCAGCTGGCGACCCCGACTGCGGCCATGATGCTGCAGGCTTCCTTGCAGCATGTGGTGCTGACCTATGATCCGGTGAACGGGCGGCAGCTCTACGTCAACGGCGTGAATGCGAATGTTCCGGACCCGCAGAAGGGCGGAACGATTTCCAACTGGGACAACACCTTCGCCTTGGTGCTCGGCAACGAAGTGTCGGGCGATCGCTCCTGGCAGGGACTCATCAAGTTCGTCGCCATTCATAGCCGCGCCATGTCGGCGTCGCAGATCATGCAGAACTACAACGCCGGCGTGGGCGAGCGGTACTACATGCTGTTCAACGTCGCGGCCGTGACGGGCGTGTCGCAGGCCTACATCATGTTCACGGTCAGCCAGTACGACAGCTACAGCTACCTGTTCTACGCGCCGACATTCATCTCGCTCGACCCGACGGTGACGGCGAGCAATCTCGCCAGCATCCCCGTGCAGGGTATTCGCATCGGCCTGAACGGCAACATTCCTCAGGTGGGCCAGGCCTACATACCGTTGAAAACCACCATCACCGGGGCGAATTACACGTCGCACGGCGAGGTGCTGTCGAATATCGGCACGGTCATCGGCCTGCAGAGTGGACCGCTGACCGATCAGTTCTTCCTGACCTTCGATCAGCTGGGCAACCAGACCCATGTGGTGGTCGAGCCGACGCCGACGCCGCCGCCCCCCGCGCCGGGACCGGTGGTTGCCGATATCGGCGTGCGAACATTCGCGCAGGTCAATTCGACCTTGTCGCAACTCACGGGCGTGCCCACCTCGGACCCCACCGTCAGTGCGACCTATCTCGCCGTGCAGCAACAGCTGCCGTCCAATCCGACGCTCGAGGGCTTCTCATCGTCGAACCAGATAGGCGTGGCGCAGTTGGCGGTCCAGTACTGCAACGCGGCGGTCAATTCACCGAGTTTGCAGCCGCAGGTGTACGGGACGGTTCTGACCGCCAATCAGTTCACGACTGCGGGCGGCACAAGTACCGTCACGAACGCGCTTGCAGCTCGGGTGCTTGGGTCAGGCCTGCAGAGTGCGCCGGCCCCGAGCAGCGTAACGACCGAGCTGGGTAGCCTCATCGGCAAGCTGTGCCTGACGAACTCGTGCACCACGCTCACCGGAACGTATGCGGTCGCCGCCGCCGCCTGCGCCACTGCGCTGGGCAGCGCCGACATGTTGATCAATTAAGCAGACGAATCGAAGAGGTCTTTCATATGAGCAAGAAGTCAAAGGCTCTGGGTATTCACGAACCGCTGCGCCACCAGGATCATCCTCGGCCGCGCACGCGCCGCGAATTCCTCGCACAGAGTTTCATCACCGGATCGGCCACGGTGATCGGACCTTCGTTGCTTGCGATGCTGGCGGCGCCGCGCTCGGCGCGCGCGGCGCTTGATCCGGACATTCACAACTTGCTTGCGCCGTGCAGCATCACGACAGGCGCCGGCAAGATCCCGTTCATCTGCTTCGACCTCGCGGGCGGCGGCAATATCGCCGGCTCGAACGTGCTGGTCGGCGGCCCCAACGGACAGATGGATTTTCTCTCGGTCGCCGGCTACAGCAAACTGGGATTGCCGGGCACCATGGTGCCGAACTCCAGCGCCGCGGGAAGTTTCGTCGACAGCACCTTCGGTCTGCGTTTTCATTTGGACAGCGCGCACCTGCGCGGCATCAAGACCCGCGTGAAGACCGCGTCGGCCATGACGAATACGACGGGCACGGTGATTCCCGCGCTGTCGCAGAACGATACCAACACCAACCCGCACAATCCGATGTATGCCATCTACCAGTATGGTGCGCGCGGCGGGCTGCTCAATCTGATCGGCACCGAAAGTTCGATGTCGGGCGGCAATTCCATGTCGCCGCCGACGATGATGATTGCCGCGGCCCAGCCCACCCGGGTCGCGAGTCCCGCGGACACTCAGGGGCTGGTCAGCACCGGTCAGCTCAGCACTTTGTTGCCCCATCCCTCCGACATCACCAACGTCCTGGAGTCGATGAAACGCATCAGCGACGCGAAGTATGGGAAGGTTACCGCTTATCCGAGTTCGCCGGCGTTGAATGCCGCCGCACTGGGTACCGGCCCCGCGAATCCCGGCATCGCAGGCTGCGGTTACGCGAAAGCTGCCTACACCGTGGACACGTACAGCAGCCCGAGCGCGGTCGACGCGAGTCAGGACCCGAAAGTCGTCGGTCCGAATGGCATCTTCAGCTTGGCCGAGTTCCAGATGAATTCCGACTATCAAAAGACCGCGGCCGTCATGAAACTGGTCATCGACGGCAATGCCGCCGCCGGCACCATCGAAATGGGTGGATTCGACTATCACTCGGGCAACCGAATGGACGGCGAGGCGCGCGACTTGAACCTCGGCAATTGCATCGGCGCCTGTCTGGAATACGCGGCCCGCGTCGGCAAGCCCGTCATGATCTACGTTTTCAGCGACGGCTCGCTGGCGAGCAACGGCATGATCGACAGCTCGGTGGGCGGCCGCGGCAAGGGCGTGTGGACGGCCGACAACCAAAGCGTCGCGGCGACCTACTTCCTGGTTTACAGCCCGACGGCCAAGCCGGTGTCCGCGCAGACCAACCCGGAGCTCAGTTTGCAGATCGGCAGCTTCAATCCCGATGGTTCGATCAATACGACCGGCAGTCCGGCCGGCAACAACGTTCCGAACCTGGTCCAGATGGTGGTGCTCAATTACATGGCGCTGCATGGCGACGCGATCAACGGTTTCACGCTGGCCGATGGCACCGCGGTTCCCGGTTTCCCCAACTTATATGCGGCGCCCAATTTGAACAACACGCTGGGCACGGGCGCGGCGCTGGCACCTCTGATCGCCTACCACCCGATCGTGAACGGAAAAGTTGGAGCCTGAGGAAAAGGATCCGGCCGCAGGGCCGATCGCTGTCTCAATCCAGAGACATTACACCCGGCGTCCCGTCGCTAGTAATGTGCGCACCGGTGCAGTGAGCGCGCAGCCAAAACTTTTGTCGTTCGGCGTGCCGATCGATTTCCTTGAATCTGCACCAATTTCCATGAATGTGCGCCAAGTCATACAGAAATCGAGCAAAGCGGCAGGCTGCCGCGTTGACACTACGGCTCGCATTGTGCGATTTTGCATAAGATCTTATCAGGGCAAACTCGCCGAAAGGTGAGGGCGCAAAGCTTCCGGGGTCATCACCGCATGCGTAGAGTATTGCTTAGCCTGAGCCTGATGCTCGGCGCCGTCTTGACCGCCGCGTCCCTGATTGCATCATCGTGGGCCGCCGCGCCGACGCTGGTGGGGAAGTCCGCGCCCGACTTCGTCTTGAAGGGCATGGACGGCAGAAACCTGCGCATGTCCGAATTTCGCGGCCAGGTGGTTCTGGTCAATTTCTGGGCGCGCTGGGCGGGAGACTCGCGGCAGGAGATGCCGGCTCTCGATCGGATCAACACTACGTACAATCGAGCCGGCCTCGTGGTGATCGGAGTGTCGATCGACGAGGACTTGAATCGCGCGCGTGACTTCGCGGGCGCCATGAAAGTCTCATATCCCATCTTGTTCGACACCGGATCGGACATCGGCCGCGATTATTTACTGCAGAGAATGCCCATGACGATCCTGGTGGACCGCGGCGGCGTCGTGCGGTATTCCAACGTCGGCTTCAAGCGCGGCGACGAGCGCGCTTACCTTGATCACATCCGCGAATTGCTGCGCGAGTAAACGATATGTCAGTTACGAATCCCAAGCATCGAGTTGTGCCGATCATCGTGCGCGGAACGCTGCTGGCCTGGGCGGCCTGCGGAGGGCTCGCGGCACTCGCGGCGCCGCTCGCGCCCGCGGCCACCGCACCGAGTGCTGCGGCGGCGGCGAGGACCGCACCGAGCGCCGCTGCGGCGAGGACCGCACCGGCTGCTGCGCCAGCGGCTGTTACAACGCCCGACGCGCCGCCCGCCGACTTCAAGACGCTGGATCAAGAGGTGCAGGGCCTGAAGAAGGACGTCATCGATTTGAACAAGGATCTGTTCGTGTTGGAAGAGGAGCTTTTGTTCCCCGCCAACACCCAGGTGGCCCTGTACGTGTCGATGGATGTGGGCACATTTTTCGCGTTGGATTCGGTGACCGTCAAGATCGACAACAAGGAAGTGAAGAATTACCTGTACACCGCGCGCGAGGCGGATGCCTTGCTGAAGGGCGGCGTGCAGCAAATCTACATGGGCAACCTGAAAGTCGGCAAGCACGAACTGGTGGCCTTTTTCACAGGCAAGGGTCCGGTCGAACGCGATTACAGGCGCGGCGCCACGATCAGCTTCGACAAGGGCGTCGGCGCCAAATATCTGGAACTCAAAATCACGGACCGCGTGGCCAAGCATCAGCCAGAGTTCACCATCAAAGACTGGGAATGATGCGTGCAGCGTGTGATTAACAGTCTCGGGCCGCTCATCCTGGGCGGGCTACTGCTTGCGCTGCCGTGCGCGGGGGCTTTGCCCAAGAACGTCAAGCCGGACCCCAACGGGTTGGCGCCGCAGGACGTGAAGGATCTGCACTACGGCGACGTGCTGTTCTATTTCTATCAAGACGATTATTTCGATTCGATCACACGCCTGCTCGCGGCTCGCGAGCTCGACCGAATTCCACACACCCAAGGCGAGGCGGAACTGCTCTTGGGCGGCTTGTACCTGTCCTTGGGCGAGCACGTTGAAGCCGGCAGGATTTTCGACGCGCTGCTGCAGCAAAATACCTCCGAACAGGTGCGCAACAAGGCCTGGTTCTATTTGGGAAAGGTCTGGTATCAACGCGGCTATCTCGAGGAATCCGAGCGCGCCTTGCGGCAGGTCTCGGATAAGATCGACCCGCGCATCAGCGCCGAGCGCTACATGCTGCTCGCGCAGCTGATGATGCGCCAGCAGCGCTATGACGACGCCATTGCGGCCTTGAGCAATTGGCACGGCGCCCCCGATTGGACCGCCTATGCGCAATTCAACCTGGGGGTGGCCCTGGTGCGCAAGGGCCGGCTCGCGGACGCCATCCCGTATCTCGATCGGGTCGGGCGCATCGAGACGCGCAACGAGGAACTGCTGTCGCTCAGGGACAAGGCCAATCTGGCGTTGGGATTCGCGCTGCTGCAGGCTCAGCGCGCCGCCGAAGCCAGACCCATCTTGCAGCGCGTGCGCCTCGAAGGTCCCTACTCGAGCAAGGCCCTGCTCGGCGTGGGCTGGGCGGACGCGGGAGTCGGTGAATTCAAACGCGCGCTGGTGCCGTGGCTCACGTTGCGCAAGCGCAGCCTGCTCGACTCGGCGGTTCAGGAGTCTTTTCTCACGGTCCCCTACGCCTACAGTCAACTATCGGCGAGCGGCCAGGCCGCTGAATACTACAGCTCCGCGATCGACTCCTTCGACGCGGAACTCAAGCGGATCGACGACTCGATCGAGCAGATCCGCAGCGGTCATTTGCTCGACCGACTGCTGGATGACGACAAGAAAGACACGTTGACGTGGTACTGGCAGCTGACGACTCTGCCCAACGCCCCGGAGTCGCGTTATCTGTACCAGCTTCTGGCGAGCAACGAGTTCCAGGAGGGCTTGAAGAATTATCGCGAACTCAATTACATGAGCCGCAATCTGGACGATTGGCGCGACGATGTGTCGGCCTTCGATAACATGCTTGACACGCAGCGCGCAGCGTACAACCAGCGTGTGCCCAAGGCCGATGCAGTCATGGCGGCGACCGATCTCGACGGTCTGACGCACAAGCGCGTGGATTTCGAATCGCGCATCAATGAAATCGAGAAATCCAACGAGGTGGCGGCCTTGGGAACTCCCGAGGAGCAGCAGATGTGGGGCCGCTTGAAGCGCATCGAGGACTATCTGCTCGCGCATCCGGACGATTCCGATCTCGCCGAGATGCGGGAGAAGCACCGTCTGATGAAGGGCGTCATGTACTGGCGGCTGTCGGCGAGCTTCAAGGCCAGGCTCTGGAATGAACGGCGTTCGGTCAAGGAACTCGAAGCGCAACTCAAGGAAACGCAGAAGCGGACGGTGCTGGTCCGGCAGGCGCGCGCCGGGATGCCGACCAATACCGGCGCCTACTCGGGGCGCGTGGCGTCCGTCCGCGCCCGCATGGAGCAATTGCAGCAACGCTTGGCCGACGTGTCGGCGCAACAGAATCGCTTCTTGCAGGCCCTTGCGATCCGCGAACTCGAAGGTCAGAAGGAGCGCATCTCGACCTACCAGATTCAGGCGCGCTATGAATTGGCGGCGATTTATGACCGCGCCGCGAACCCGAAACCGAAGGCGACGCCGTGAAGTTCGCGCGCTCCGCCCTCAGCAGCAACGTTGCCGCGGCGGCTTGCGGCGCGGCGGCTTGCGGCGCGGCGGTGCGCGCCGCGGCGCTCGTCGCTGCGGCGCTGCTCGCCAACCCAGGCGGCGCCGCGAACAAGAATCCGCCGACCATCAAGGATCTCGACTCGCAACAGGTGGATGTCAACACGGATCCCCCAAAGAACCTCGACATCAACAAGACCATGGACAGCTATCGGCGATTTCTCGACCTGAATGCCGGCGATGCGGCGTTGCGGGCGGAAGCTCTGCGCCGGCTGGGCGATCTGAACCTCGAGAGTTCGGAATCCGAGCGCATCGAGCGCGAGCTCATTACCAACGAGGGCTTGCGCGCCACGGAAGCCATCCACTTGTATTCCGCGCTGCTGAAAACGTATCCGAAGTATGAGCGCAACGACTCGGTGCTCTACCAGCTGGCGCGCGCCTACGAACTCAATGCGCAGCCCGACAAGGCGCTTGGTTCGCTGGATCAGCTGGTCGCCAGCTATCCCGCCAGTCATTTCATCGACGAAGTGCAGTTCCGGCGCGGCGAATTGCTGTTCTCGGACAAGGCCTATGCCAAGGCGCAGACCGCGTACGAAGCCGTCATCAAGATCGGAGCCTCGTCCGGATTCTACAATCAGAGCCTGTACAAGCATGGCTGGACGCTGTTCAAGCAGGGCGAGAGCGAGCGCAGCCTGAACTCCTTTGCGGGCGTGCTCGATTCGGAACTGGTGTCGAAGCGCAAGCCTGCGGAATTGATGGAGCTCGAGACCTTGAGCCGGCCCAACCGCGAACTCGTCGAAGACACATTCCGGGTCATGAGCATCACCTTCTCCTACCTGGATGGTCCAAAAACGATCGACGCGTTCGTGAAGCATCGCACGCCGCCGGGGCGGCTGCCCCGGCCGTATTCATATCTGCTGTATGCGCGGCTGGGCGATCTGTACATGGAGAAGGAGCGCTACACGGATGCGGCCGACAGTTACCGCGCCTTCGTTTCGCAGGACCGCAACAACGAGAAGGCGCCGCTGCTGGAGATGCAGGCGATCGAGGCCTATCAGAAGGGCGGCTTCCCACAGCTCGTATTGCAGGGCAAGAAGGAGTTCGTGGAGAACTACAGCTTCGGCACGGCGTACTGGCAGGGCCGGGAGGCCAAGAACGAGCCGAAAGTGGTGGCTGTGCTCAAGACCAACCTCAAGGACGTGGCGCAGTACTACCACGCCCAGGCGCAGCGCAGTAAGAACGTGTCGGACTATCAGGAAGCGGCGAAGTGGTACCGCAGCTATCTCACGTCTTTCCCGGACGACCCGGATTCGGCCGTGACCAACTTCCTGCTCGCCGACACCCTGTTCGAGAGCAGGCAGTACCTCGACGCCGCCAAGGAATACGAAAGCACCGCCTATCACTACGGCAATCACGAGAAAGCCGCGGCTGCGGCTTATGCCGCGATCATCGCCTATGGAAAACAAGAAGAGTCGCTGAGCGGCGAGGCCAAGGCGGCCATCCACAGCCGCAGCGTGGACAGCTCGCTGAAATTCGCGCAGACGTTTCCCGCCCATCCGGAGAGCGCGCAGGTCCTGACGCGAGCCACCACCGATCTCTATGCGGTGAAGGATTATCCGCGGGCCATCGCCGCCGCCGACGCGCTGTTGGCGCGCCAACCTCCCGTGGACACGACCAAACAGCGCATTGCCTGGACGGTGATCGGCAATTCGAACTTCGATCAGGGCATATTCGACAAGGCGGAGGCGGCTTACAACCACGCGCAGACGCTGATGGCCGCCAATGACCCGGAGCGTTCGGTGATCGTCGAGCGGCTGGCCGCGTCGATCTACAAACAGGGCGAGCAGAGAGCCCAGTCCGGCGACAATGCGGCGGCCGTGGAAGACTTCTTGCGCGTATCGGCATTGGCGCCGACCTCGAAAGTGCGCGCGAGTGCGGATTTCGATGCTGCTGCGCTGCTCGTCAAGGACAAGCTCTGGGATCGAGCCATCGTCGTGCTGGAGAGCTACCGCCGCAATTTTCCGCAGAGTCCGCTGCAGGCCCAGGTCACGCGAAACCTCGCCGTGGCGTATTCGGAATCGAATCACCCGGGCCAGGCGGCGGTTGAATTCGAGAAAATCGCGCAGGCCCCCGGCGAATCGCCCGACGTGCAGCGCGAGGCCACCCTGCAAGCGGCGGATTTCTACGACAAGGCGGGCAATACGGCAAAGTCGCGCGCCATGCTCGAGGCATTCGTGAAGCATTATTCGCAGCCTTTGAATCCGGCGATGGAAGCGCGCAACCGCTTGAGCGTGATGGCGGCGAAGGCCGGCGACACGCAGGCCCGTGATTTTTGGTTCAGGGACATCATCGCGGCCGATCGCTCCGCCGGCGCCGCGCGTACCGATCGTAGCCGCGCCTTGGCGGCGAAAGCGGCCCTGACCCTGGCGATCCCGGTGCGCGAGGAGTTCAAGCGCATCAAACTCGTGGCGCCGCTCAAGAAATCATTGGTCGAGAAACGCAAGGCGATGGAGGCGGCGCTCAAGGCCTACGAACAAGCGGCCGATTACCAGGTGGCCGACGTCACCACCGCGGCGACCTTCGAGAGTGCCGAACTGTATCGACAGCTGGGCAAGGACTTGATGAGTTCGGAGAGGCCCAAGAAGCTGTCGAAGGAAGAATTGGAACAATACGACGTGTTGCTCGAGGAGCAAGCGTTCCCATTCGAGGAGAAGGCGATCAAATTGCACGAAGTCAATGCTGCGCGCACCAAGGACGGCACCTACGATGAGTGGGTGCAGAAGAGCTTTGCCGCGCTGGCGCAACTCAATCCAGGCCGTTACGGCAAGGCGGAAATCGGTGAGCAACTGGTTGAATCGATTCGTTAGCACAGGGGTGCTCGCAATGCTTGCCGCCTGTCACAGTGCGCCGCCGCGAGAGGAGCGCGCCCCTGCCACGCCGGTGGAAACTGCGGTACCCGCCGTGGCGGCCCCGGCGCGCGTGCCCGCGACTGCGAACACGGCTGCGGTGCCCGTCGCCGCCCAGGCCGGTATGGCCGCCCCGACGGACGCCGCTGCGGCTGCTCCTGCGGTCGCACCCGTCCCCGAGCGTGCGGCCCAACAATATGCACAGGCGCTGCAGCTCATGAAATCGGGCCGTAATACCGACGCGGAGCTGGAATTCAAACAATTGATCGCCGGCTATCCGCAATTGACGGGACCGCAACTGAACCTGGGATTGCTGTACTTGCGCGATTCACGGTTGCCGGAGGCAGAAGCCGCCTTCAAGGCCGCGCTCGAACTCACGCCGACCAATGCGGTGGCCGGCAATGAACTGGGCATCGTCGAGCGCAAGCTCGGCAAATTCGCGGAAGCCGAGGCGGCCTATCAGCGTACGATAGCGGCCGAACCGAACTTCGCCCCGGCGCACCTGAACCTGGGCGTGCTCTACGATTTGTACCTTGCGCAGCCCCAAAAGGCGCTCGGAGAGTTTGAGCGCTATATCGAGATTGCCGGCGAGAACAAGCAGGTCGCCGGCTGGGTGGTGGAATTGCGCAAACGCGTGGGCGCACCGGCGCCGGCGCCCAAGAAGGAGCAGCCAGCATGAACGCCGCGAAGACCTTGAGTTGGATGGCGCTGTGTTGCGCCGCGGGTGCCGTGATGGCGCAGCAGGCGCCGCCGCAACAACCCTCGCCGCAGCAGGCGCCGCCGCAACAGGCGACCCCGCAATCCGAGGCCGGCGACCCACGCGCCGACACGTCGAACTCGGCGACCCCCGCTCCGGCGCCATCCGCGGCCGCCCGGACGCCGGCGGCCGCTCGCGCGGCCCCGGTCCTTGCACCGGGCTCGAAGCCCGCCGCGAAAATCGATCGACTGGAACTCGGCACGGCGACCGTGACGGGCGACCGCGAACAGCCGAAGGTCATGTATATCGTCCCGTGGAAGAGATCGGATATCGGCGATCTGGCGGGCAAGCCGATGAATAGCCTGGTAGATGAGATTCTGTCACCTGTCGATCGTGACGTGTTCAAACGCGAAGTGGTTTACTACCGGGCTGTGCAAAGCGACGCGTCTCAAAATGGTGCATCGCCCAAACCGACGCAGCAGGGTGAGAAGTGAGTCATAGCCGATTTTACGGAATCTGGTTGAATCTCCGTTCTGGAGCGGATGGGTATCTTTTAGGAGCGCGCAGATGAATTTCATGAATTCGATCGTCAATTTCTTCAAGGATGGCGGGTTGTTCCTGTATCCGCTGGCCTTGATATTCGTGGTCGGCGTATCGATCGCCATCGAGCGATATGTGTATCTGACCCGCGAGACTTTTCGCAATCGCACGCTGTGGGACGACCTGGTGCCCGCCTTGACCGCCGGCAACTTCAAGCAGGTCGTGAACCTGACGCAGAACTCCAAGGCGTCGATCGCCACGATTCTGAATTACGGTGTCGCCCGGGTTGCAAGCGCGCGCCGCCGCGACGACATTGAAAAAGCCATGGACGAGAGTCTGCTCGAGGTCATTCCCCGCATCGAGAAGCGCACTCACTATCTGTCGTCGCTGGCCAACGTCGGCTTGTTGATCGGCCTGCTCGGCACCATCACCGGCCTGATCGGCGCCTTCAGTGCCGTGGCGACCGCGAATCCGGCGGAGAAAGCCAGCCTGCTCGCCGCGGCCATCTCGGTGGCCATGAACAACACCGCTTCGGGTTTGGCGGTTGCGATCACGCTGCTCACGGCGCACATGTTTCTCGAATCCAAGACCACCTCGTTGATCGACAGTTTGGAGATCGCGTCGGTGAAATTCTTGAACTCCATCACCGAGCGCCAGACCGACAAGCCGGCGCATGAGCCCGCGGCGCCGACGGCGCGGGCTCCGGCCGCCGCCCGCGGCACAATCTAGCGTCACGACCCGCTCCCAAGATGGTGTTCCAGCCATGAAGTCAAAAGCCGCGCGCCTCGTCCGCCGCAACCACGCCCGCTACCACCACGGCCGCGACGATCTGAACATCGTGCCGATGATCGACATGATGGTGATCCTGGTGTTTTTCTTGATTTTCACCGCGGTGTTTTCCAAGACGAATATCCTGCAGATGAACCTGCCCAACAGCGCCAACGCCGCTCCGCTCGATTTGCCCAAGGACCTGAAGCTCGAAGTCATCATTCGTCCCGACGACCTCGTGATCAACGACCGCAACTCAGGCCCGCTCAAGGTCCTCGCCAATACGGCAAGCGGCTATGATCTGGACAATCTCTCGGAATTCATGCGCCGGATCAAATCGCAGTATCCGCAAATGAGCGAGGCGACCATCCTGTCCGGCGCGAATACCACCTACGATACCCTGGTGCAGGTCATGGACACGGTGCGCGTGTACCAGCTGCCGGTTGCGCCATTTTCCAAGGCGGAACTATTTCCGGATATCTCCATCGGGGATGCGCCCATATGATTCCCTATCGAATCAAGCGCCACCGCCAGCGCAGACATGGCGCGAATCATTTCGCGCTGATTCCGTTCATCGACATGATGACCATTCTGGTGGTATTCCTCCTGGCACATACGGCGGAAGTGGACATTCTGCCGAACACCAAGAACATTTCGATCCCGCAGTCGCTGTCCGACCGCAAACCGAGCGCCGCCGTGGTCGTCATGGTCACCAGGGATTCGGTATTCGTGGACGGCCAGCTGGTCGGCTCGGTGAGCGACGTCGTCGCCAACCAGGGAACCTCCTTCGCGCCCCTCAAGAGCGCGCTTCTCGCGCAGAACGCACGCAGCTTGCGAACCGCGGAGCAAACCGATGCCTCCAAGCGCGAAGTGACCATCATGGGAGACAAGAGCACGCCGTACAGCGTGCTGAAGAAGATCATGCTGAGCTGCAGCGAAGCGGACTACGGCAAGGTGTCCTTCGCCGTGGTCGAACGCGAAAGGGCGGCGACTTAAATGACGGCCGCCAACCCCGCGCAACGCGTACCCACGGGACTCCCGCCGTACTACCGGCGCTATGAATTGCCGTGGTCGCCGTCCGAGGAAATGGAACGGCGCTTTCGCGCAATTTTGCGAAATCTCGCCATTGTGTTCGGAATCATCGCGATCCTCATACCTTTTCTGCCGCGGCACCAGATCGTCGTGAACACCGAATCGCTGCCCGAGAGAGTGGTGCAATTGGTCATGGAGCCGCCGCCGCCGCCACCGCCGCCGCCGCCGAAGCCGGAGAAACCCGTCGAGAAGGAGAAGCCCATACCGCAGCCGGTGGATCCGCGTGTCAAGGCACAGAAGAGCCTGAAGGTATTCGATCAGCTCGCGGCGCTGCGCGACGTCGATCTGGACAAATTTCAGAAGAATCAGCAGAAGACGACCGATCCGGGCGACGTGAGCGTGGTGAGCCGCAACATCATTTCCTCCAAGGTCGGAGGAACCAGCGGCGGCATCAGCTCCCCCACCAGCAGCGGCCTCGCGGCGGGGTCGGGCTCGCTGCGCGGCTTCGACACGACGCAAGTCAAGGGCCCCAATTTAGGCGCCTCCGGCCAGGCCACGCGGGCGGGCGGCAGCGGCAAGGCGTCGCGCAGCGCCGACGAAATCGCGCTGGTATTCACCAGGAACAAGGGTGCGATCGACGCCATGTACGCGCGCGCCCTGCGTGACAATCCGGCGCTGCAGGGCAAAGTGGTGCTTGAAATTACCATCACCCCATCCGGCGACATCACCGCGGCGCGCATCGTTTCCTCGGACCTCAACGACAAGGAATTCGAGAGCAAATTGCTGGCGCGCATTCGCCTGTTCAAGTTCGAGGCCAAGGATGTTGCGACGCTGACCGCCACCAAACCCATTGATTTTTTCCCCGCCGGATGAACATTCAGTCCGAAATCGAGTTCTTCAGCGACTTAGGCCTCATCGACAAGGCCCGATTCGTCTCGCGCTTGATTGTCGAAGTCGCCGAAGAAGCCAAGGTGGGCGCGGGCGACGGCAACGACGCGGCGCGCTTGCGATTCGCAAATGAAATGAATCAGCGATTGGCGCGCTTCGCCTACCAGCTGCTGGGTGAAGACCTCGCCCGCCCGCAGGATGACGTCGTCATCCGCATGTTGCTGGGCACGCGCGCCGACAAGAACGCCGAGCGCATCATGCACACTGCCTATCGCCGGGTGGTCACCGGCTTCGAGAGCTTCGATACGACCGTGTTGCTCAATCCCCACTGACGGATCGCCGCCACGGGGCTGCTCGAGGCAGGCCGCTAAGTTTTGGAGGCCGGTTCCAAGGGCTCCGCGGCGTCGGTTTCAAACAGGTGCAGCAGTTGTTCGGCGGACTCGCGGGTGGTCTGCAGGAATTTGTTCTCGTCATCCCGCACCGCCTGCTGCTTGGCCATGGTTTGCTCGTCGTGAACCCGGAATCGGCGGACGGTTTCAATGGCTTTGGATTTCGACAGTCCCAGCGTCTCGAGGATCTTTTCGGACATTTCCAGGCTGGACACCAGGGTCTCGCGAATCACGTACCGGACGCCCAAATCCATCAGTCGAAACGCGTGCTGGCGATTGCGCGCGCGCGCGAAGATCTTCAAGTGCGGGAAATGCTTGCGGATCAATTCCGCGGTTTGAACCGAGGCCTCGACATCGTCGACGGCGAGCACGAAAACCTGGGCGTTTTCGGCGTGCGCGGCGCGCAGCAATTCCAGCCGCGAGGCGTCGCCATAGAAAACCTGGTTGCCGAAGCGGCGCAAGAAGTCGACCTGGGTCTGATTCGCCTCGAGCGCGGTGAAGGCGATTTTCTTGGCGCTCAGGATTCGACCGACAATTTGTCCGAAGCGACCGAAGCCCGCGATGACGACCTTGGGGTACAGCTCGTCGGGCGTATCGAACGGCCGGCTGTCCGCCGCCTCCTTCCGTTTGAACAGAGCATCGTGCAGGACCAGCAGCAGCGGGCTCAATATCATCGAAGCGGTCACGATCAGCACCAGCTGTTCGGCGATATCGGTGTCGATGATGCCGAGCGTGGCGCCGAGTCCGAACAGCACGAACGCGAATTCGCCGCCCGACGGCAGACTGAATGCCAGGCCGCGGCTGGCCGTGGGAGAGAGTCCCGAGAGCCGCCCGATCCCCCACAACACGGCGATCTTCAGCAGCATGAAGCCGAGCGTCAGGCCGGCCAGGGTCAGCGGCTTCTCGAGCACCAGCCCGAGGTTCGCCGACATGCCCACGGTAATGAAGAACAGGCCGAGGAGCAGTCCCTTGAACGGTTCGATGTCGGCCTCGAGTTCGTGGCGGAATTCACTGTCAGCGAGCAATACGCCGGCCAAAAAGGCGCCCAGCGGCAGCGACAGCCCCACCTGGCTGACGAGCAGCGCGGTGCCGATGACGACCAGCAGGCCCGCCGCCGTGAAGGCCTCGGCGACGCGCGTCGCGGCCACGATCCGCAGCATGGGGCTCAGCACATAGCGGCCGCCGACGATGACCGTGGCGATCACGGCGATGAACTTGATCAAGAGCCAACCGCCGGGGCCCGCGGTTCGGGCTGCGGCGACGCCCAGTAGCGGAAGCAAGGCGAGCGCCGGCAGGACGGCAACGTCTTGAAACAGTAAAATACTGAATGCGGAGCGGCCGTATTGAGAATTGAGCTGACCGCGTTCGGCCAACAATTGCAGCACCAGCGCCGTCGAGGACATCGAGAGGCCGAAGCCGATGATGAGCGCCGAGGCCCGGGTTTGCCCGAAGCCGAAGTATGCCGCTGAACCCATCCCCAAGGTGGTCGCCAGCACCTGCGCCAGGCCCAATCCGAAGATCGGTTTGCGCATCACCCACAGACGCGAGGGCTGCAGTTCGAGGCCGATGACGAACATCAGGAGTACGATGCCGAATTCCGCGACGTGCTGGGTCGTATCGATCCTGCTGATCAGGCCGAGACCGGCCGGACCGATGATGATTCCGGCGGCCAGGTAGCCGAGCACGGAACCCAATTTAAAGTAACGGAATATCGGGATTGCGATGACCGCTGCGGCGAGAAATATAGCGATCTGCGCCAACAAGCTCATAATGTTTCTCCTTGCACTTTCGAGACCCTAGCATTATGTATCGCCAAAGCATCCAATTTCCGGCCAAGGACTTGGGACTGCGCGAGGACGTGCATGCCCTGGGCGCCTTGATCGGCGATACGCTTCGCGACCAAGGGGGCGAGGAGTTCTTCAAGCTCGTGGAAGGCGATCGGCTTGCGGCTATCCGCCGGCGTGAAGACGAATGCGCGGACGGGACCGAATTGCAGACCCGCACGATGAATCGGCCGCCGACCGCGGCCGCCGACTTGACGCGGGCGTTCTCGATATGGTTCCAGGCGGTGAACACGGCGGAGAAAGTGCACCGCGTTCGGCGGCGCCGCCAATATCTCAACGATTCGAGCACCTCGCAGCCCGGCGGCATCGCCGACTGCATCGCGCGGTTGCGGCGCGACGGAGTGACGCTCACCCAGGCGTTGGAACTGATCGCCTCCATGAGCATCGAGCCGGTGTTCACGGGGCATCCGACCGAATCGACCCGCCGCACGATTCTGCGCAAGCAGCAGCACATCGCCCAGGATCTGCTCGATCGGCTCAATCCGTCCTCGACGGCCGCCGAATTGGATACGCTGTGGGCGCGCGTGCGGCTCGAGATCACCAGCATCTGGCAGACCGAAGAGCATCCCCGCGAGGGTTTGACGGTGGTCGATGAGCGCGAGCACGTGCTGTTTTATCTGGTCGAAATTCTTTACCGCGTCGTACCGCTATTCTACGAAGAAATCGAGGCAGCGTTGGCCGCCGCCTTCTCCGTTCCCATGGAAACGCTCGATGTGCCGAGCATCCTGCATTTCGGCTCCTGGGTCGGCGGCGACATGGACGGCAATCCGGATGTGCACGGCAAGTCCATTCGCGAAACCTTGCACCGCCATCAGCAGCTGATCGTGTCCACCTATTTTGCCGAATGCGGCCAGCTCGCGGAAACCTTGAGCCAGAGCGCGAACCGCGTCGGTGTGAGCGCCGCGCTCGCCGCGCGCATCGATTCCTACAGCGCCATATTGCCGGGTGGTCAAGCGCTGGCGCCGGCGCGGCACGACCGCATGCCATACCGCGTGTTCTTCGGGCAGATCGGCGAACGGCTCAAAGCAACCTACGAGGGCAGGCCCAACGCGTACCAGAATCCCGACGAATTGCTGACCGACGTGGGACTAGCCGCCGACAGCTTGATCATGAATCGGGGACGCCACGCCGGATATTTCCTGGTCCGGCGCTTCATGCGCAGAGTGCGCACCTTCGGCTTTCATCTTGCAACGCTGGATGTGACCCAGCACGCGCACATGCATGACCAGGTGATTGCGCAAGGCCTGGGGTTGGATGAGTGGCCGAATCTGGCGCCGGAGGAGCGGCTCACGCAGCTGCGCGATTTGCTGGCTCGAGACCAGGGACCGACGTCGACTTTCGATGCCGTGGGCCGGCGCAGTCTGTGGGTATTCGAAGCCATCGCACAGGCGCGCCATAAGTTCGGCGGCCGCTCCATCGGTCAGTACATCGTGAGCGGAGCACGGGGACCCGAAGACGTCCTGGCGGTGCTGCTGCTGGCCAGGTGGGCCGATATCACCGACAAGCGCAGCGGCGAAGCTCCGCTCGATGTGACGCCGTTGCTCGAGTCCATCGAAACTCTCGAGAGGGCGGGCGATATCCTGCGCGCGTTGCACCATGAGCCCGCCTATCGGCGGCATTTGGCCTCGCGCGGCAACACCCAAATGGTGATGATCGGGTATTCGGATACCAATAAGGAGGGCGGGATCGCCGCGTCCCGTTGGGCCTTGCAGGTGGCGCAGATTCGGCTGCTGGAAGCGGCGCGCGAGACGGGCGTCCGGGTCTTGATCTTTCACGGCCGCGGCGGCACGCCGGCGCGCGGCGGCGGACGCACCGAAAACCTGGTCGAGGGGGTGCCGGACGGCGCGATTCGCGGCGTATTGCGTTTGACCGAGCAGGGCGAAGTGGTGAATCAGAGTTACGGCCTGCGTCCGATCGCGATGCGCACGCTCGAGCGCACCTTCGCCTCCGTGGCGCTGGCGACGGCGCATGCCGGAGCGCGGCCGCCGCTGCCGCCGGCGCACGCGGCGGCGATGCAAACCATCGCGGAGCGGAGTGGTGCGGCCTACCGCGAACTGGTCTTCGGCAGTCCACAGTTCTTTGAATACTTTCGCGCGGCGACGCCGCTCGACGTGATCGAACGCATGCACATCGGGTCGCGCCCGGCGGCGCGCGCCGGCGCCGCCGGCGTTCAAGCTCTGCGGCCCATTCCGTGGGTATTTGCTTGGACGCAAAGCCGCCACATGCTGCCCGGGTGGTTCGGCTTCGGCAGCGGCCTCATCGCCGCACTGGAGCGGCACGGCGCTGAGGTGCTGGGCGAAATGGCGGCGCAATGGCCCTTCTTCGGGCATTTGCTCGACGACGTGGAGGCCATGCTGGCACGCACGGATCTCGATATTGCGAGCCACTACGACACCCTCGCCGGCGATGCGCTGCGCGTCCACGGCGAACCCATCCGCAAGGAATATGCATTGACGGTGGCGCAGGTGCTGCGCCTGCGCGGCTCGGCGTGCCTGCTCGACAGCGATCCGACTCTGCAGCGATCGATCAAGCTGAGAAACCCCTACATCGATCCGATGCACCTCATGCAGGTGGATCTGCTGCAGCGCTGGCGCAAGACGGGCCGCGAAGACAAGGCGCTGTTCGGCGCGTTGCGCTCCACCATCAACGGCATCGCTTTGGGACTGCAAGCCACGGGCTGAGCGTGAGCGCTTACATGTTTTTGGAGCTCAACCTCCTGAACACTTCCCCTTGTCCGCCTTTGGCGGAAACCCAGCGTTTCCAGTGACCGCTGGTTAGCTCATCGACGAGGGCCCGCGCGGCGACGCAGTAATTCTGGAATGTGATCGATCCGTCCTCCGCGTGCCAGCGCACGCCCCGGGCGCCATCGTAAAGCAGCTCGGCCTGCCGACCACGCTCAACGCCCCTCGTGCCGCTCAGCTGTTTATCGGCCGTATGCGCCACGGATCCGCCCCGCATCACGAGCCCCGTATGCATCGGGATCGGCGACAGGGTATCAACGGCCGTTGAGGCGACCGCCGCCGTCTTCCTCGCCAGTTTTTTCGTCTTCTGCGAAATGGCGTAGCCGACGACCTCCAGACAGTGCCCGCAGCTGCAGCTCACGCGGTTATTGGTGAGGTCCGACTGAATCGTCTTCAGGCCGTCGATGTGATGCGCGGTCGAAGTCGCAGCTGCGGTATCCCTCGCTGCCAGACCAGCGCCTGCCACGAGCGAAGTGGCGTGAGCCACCCCGGGTGCGACCACTTTACCCGTGTTGACGATGGCAGCCACCGCCGAAGTGGCCAATCCGGCGGCGGTCTTCAATCCCTTCTTCATCGAGGCGACGGTCGACTCCTCGATTCCCAGCTTGCCCAGCAAGGTGTGATCTTCCTCCACGATGTCGCAACGGTATTTATCGTAGTTCATATAGCTCCCTCGATTCAGGAACGGCATTTTACCACCGCGGGGGTGATTGGACAGGCGACCGGTGGCTCAGCACTCCGGAACATTGACGGCGAGGCCGCCTTGCGAGGTCTCCTTGTAAATCGTCGACATATCGAGTCCGGTTTGGCGCATGGTGGCGATCACCTGGTCGAGCGATACCTTGTGCGAGCCGTCGCCGCGCATCGCCAGCCGCGCCGCGTTGATCGCTTTCACCGAGCCCATGGCATTGCGTTCGATGCAGGGGATCTGCACCAATCCGGCCACGGGATCGCAGGTCAGACCCAGGTTGTGTTCCATGCCGATTTCGGCCGCATTTTCGATCTGCTCGTTGCTGCCGTTGAGTGCCGAGACCAATCCGGCCGCCGCCATGGAACACGCGACGCCGACCTCGCCCTGGCATCCCATCTCGGCACCGGAAATGGAGGCATTTTGTTTGTAGAGCATGCCGATGGCGGCGGCGGTGAGCAAAAAGCGAATGACGCCTTCGTCGTCGGCTCCCGGCTCGAAGCGCCGGTAATAATGCAGCACGGCCGGCACGATCCCCGCCGCCCCGTTGGTCGGCGCCGTCACCACTTGTCCGCCGGCCGCATTCTCTTCGTTGACGGCCAAGGCAAACACGTTGACCCAATCGAGGGCGTGCATGGGGTTCGACGTGTTGCCGCTCGTGAGCTGGCGATAGAGTTTCGGCGCGCGCCGGCGCACACCCAAAACCCCCGGCAACAGGCCCTGGGCGTCGAAGCCGCGCCGCACGCAGTCCTGCATGACCTGCCAGATTCGCAACAGGCCGGCCCGCACTTCGGCCTCGCTGCGCCACGTGCGCTCCCGAGCGAGTACGAGCTCGTGAATTTCCAAACCGTGCGACCGTCCGTGCTCGAGCAGGCGCGCGCCGGAATTGAATTCGAAAGGCGGCTCGGCACGGGAAGCGCCGGTATTTGCCTCGGCGCCGGCCCTTACCACGAAGCCGCCGCCTATGCTGTAGTACTCCTCCCGCGACAGCACTTGCAGCGCCGCATCGTGCGCAGTGAAGCGCATGCCGTTGGAATGGCCGGGCAGCACCTGGTCGGTGTGAAACAACAAATTGAGCGGTTCGTCAAACGCGATTTCATGCCGGCCCAGCAACCGGATGCGCCCCTCGCCGCGAATTCTCTGCAGCGTGGGTTCCACCGCGGCCGAATCGATGGTATCGGGGCTCATTCCCTCCAAGCCCAAGAGAATGGCGCGGTCGGTACAGTGGCCACGTCCGGTCAATGCCAGGGAGCCATACAGCTGCGCCGACACCTGAGTGGTGCGCGAAAGCAGTTTCCTCTGCTCGAGCAACTCCACAAAGCTGCGCGCGGCATTCATCGGCCCCATGGTGTGCGAACTGGATGGGCCGATGCCTATTTTGAAAATATCGAAGACACTCAAACTCATGCGATTAACCTGCGGCGATTCAGCCGACTATACGCCGCCGCCGCGGCCGTGACTGTCAAAACCCCGTCGCGCAAGTGGTAGAATGCGACGACCACAATTCATCGCAGGCGTTTGCCTCATCGGAGTGATCCATGTCCCGCTACCCGTTGGTGCTGGCGGCCGCGTTCGCGGCCACGCTGACGCTTACTGCAACCTGCGCAAGCGCCGCATCCATTCCCGACAACATCGCGGCGGCGGTTGCCGACAGCAACCGGCCGGACGCCGATAAGCAGCGCGATGCGAACCGCAAACCGGCGGAGACTCTGGCGTTCACGGGCGTCAAGCCGGGTGCGCAGATCGCCGAGTTGTTGCCGGGCAGCGGCTACTTCACGCGCCTCTTCAGCAAGGCCGTCGGCAGTTCGGGACATGTGTATGCCGTGGTGCCGGCGCCGCTGGTCAGTGCACCGGCTGACGTGCCGGATTTTGCCGCGCGTGTGAAGGTGATAGCCGCCGACCCGAACTATGCCAATGTCAGCGTGGTGGTCGAGCCATTCAGCCAGCTCGCCGTGCCGGCCCCCGTCGACCTGGTCTGGACCTCGCAAAACTACCATGACCTGCACAATCTCCCCGGTCTGGATGTGGGGGTATTCAACAAAATGGTGTTTGACGACTTGAAGCCCGGCGGCACCTACTTGGTCCTGGACCATACGGCGGAGGCGGGGTCGGGCGACCGGGACACCAAGACTTTACATAGGATCGACCCGGACACCGTGAAAAAGGAAGTTCTGGCGGCAGGCTTCGTCTTTGTGGGAAGCAGCGATCTGCTGAGCCGGCCCAGCGACACCCGCACGGTGAAAGTATTCGACCCGCTGGTGCGCGGCCAGACGGATCAGTTCATATTAAAGTTCCGTAAGCCCGCAAAATAGGCGCCCCGTCGAACTCCGGCGGCCCATGACTGTCAACTGAAGCAGGTCTTTCACGTTGATCGGTATTGGACCGGAGGATTGGAGCACATGAAATTGGCGCATATTTCACCCAGGCTATGCCGCGGGCTGCGTTTGGCCGTCCCGGCGGCGGCGGTTTTTTTGGCGGCCTGCGTGGCGCCGCCACCCCGCGTCGTCGCGGTGCCGGCCCCCCCGCCGCAGCGCGTATTTGTCTATCCGGCGAACGGCCAGAGTGCGGAGCAAACCGACCGCGACCGTTACGAATGCCATGTGTGGGCGGTACAGCAAACCGGCGTGGATCCGAGTCGCGCGGACGCGAGTCCGTACGAGCGCGTCGTGGTGCAGCCCGCTAATCCCCCAGGCTCCGGTACGGTGGCCGGTCTGATCGGCGGGGCGATTCTCGGTTCCATCATCGCCGGTCCGCGCGACGCCGGTGCCGGCGCAATAATCGGGGGCGCCACCGGCGCCATCGTGGGTTCCGCGTCGGATGCCAATGCCCAGGCACAAGCCCGGCAGACGCAGTATCAGGTCAATCAAAGTGCAGCGGCAGGGCGGGCGCGGGCTGATTCCTATCGGCGCGCACTGGGCGCGTGCCTGCAGGGACGCGGCTATACGGTCACCTGAGCCGAGGGACCATGAGTCACACAAGTCAAGTCGTGTTTTCGGTGTTCACGCTCTTGTGGGGTGCGGGTGCGAGCACGCTCGCGGTCGCAGGCGACGAGCACGATCGAGGCCGTGTCGAGACTCGCTCTCCCGCACCGGGGCGGCCAACGTCGCCTCGAGCGGGTCAACCGCCGCGGGGTTCGTTTGACGGTCGCGGTCAGGTTTTGGACTCGCGCTACAATCATGGACGCTACTACCCGCCGGTGGGCACCGCGAGGCCCTCTCTGCCCGACGGATATCGTCCCTACTACCGTGGGGGAAGCCGCTTCTATTTCAGCGGCGGCATTTGGTATGAGCCGCGCGGACCTGAATTTGTGGTCGTGGCTCCGCCGCCGGGTCTGGTGATCTCGGTATTGCCGCCTTACTACTCCACCGTATGGATCGGCGGCGTTCCTTACTATTATGCCGACAATGTGTACTACACATGGCAGCCGGATCAAAACGGCTACGCAGTGGTGGACCCGCCCGAAAACGCCGATTCGCCCTCACCGCCGCCCGACAGCACGCAGCTCGATCTGATGATTTACCCGAAGAATGGACAGAGCAAGGAGCAGCAGGCCGCAGACCAATTCGAGTGTCACAACTGGGCGAGGGGACAAACCGGATTCGATCCGACGCAGCCGGGCGGCGGCGTCGCCGCGGGCAATGCCGACGCCAGCCGCAGCAATTACAACCGCGCGATGTCCGCCTGTCTTCAGGCCCGTGGCTACCAGGTCAACTGATGTGAGGCTATTCCTACGCGGAGCGCCGCAGACGGCTGATAGTGAACGAATTGCCGTGCATGCATAGTCCCCACGTACATTGGCCGCAGCGTGAATATTCATGAGTGACACTGAGGACATCAAGAGCAATTTTTCCAACGACCGCCAGTGGCGTGATTTCGTCACCGTGGTGCATGACTCCGTCACCTGTGCGGTCACCTACCCAAAGGTGATCGGCGCATTGCGGTCGGGGCGAGCCTGGTTCAGCGACGGGGCGGCGCGTGCATCGAGCTGGCTGAGCGCGCAGACCGCCGCGCTCGAGACCCTCAGCCTGGGGCGGACGAAGGCGTAGGAGCGGAGTTCGACGTCAATCGCTCGGGATGTGCATACACATTGCAGTGCGCCTCGCGCAAGAATCCCACCAGCGTGAGGCCCGAGGCGACGGCCAGATTCACCGCGAGACTGGAAGGCGCGCCGATGGCGGCCAGCACACCCACGCCGGCGCGCAGCGCCTTTTGCACGAGTTCGAAGCTGGCGCGACCGCTCAATAGCACGACGCGGTCGGTCAGTGGCAGCTCGTTCGACATGAGACTCGCTCCAACCAGTTTGTCGAAGGCATTGTGGCGGCCCACGTCCTCCGCCAGATTCAACAAGGTTCCCGAAGAATCGAACAGCGCGGCGGCGTGAATCCCGCCGGTGTCGCCGAATTTCGACTGCGAGGTGCGCATGCGGCCCGGCAGGCGCAGAAGCACCGACAATGCAATGGGTTCCGTCGCGGGGATGCGCGTGGCGGCGGCACGGGCGATGGCGGCATCGAGCCCGGTGGTGCCGCACACGCCGCAGCTCGAGCCGGCGGAGAAGCGGCGAGCGGGTGTCTGCAGGGCGACTTGTACGCCGGGCCGTAGCCGCACATTGACCACGTTGGGGCGGCGCGTGCTCGACTCGATCACATCGATGTCCGCCGCGGAATTCACGATCCCCTCGCCATACAGCAGCCCCGCGGCCAGCCACTCATCGTCGCCGGGCGTGCGCATGGTGGTGCCGAAGGACACGGGCTCCAGGCCCAGCGCGGGATGATGCAGTTGAAACTCGAGCGGCGCTTCCACCGCGACGCGATCGTCTTTGGCCGCGGAGCCGTCGAGACTCAAACGCTGAATACGCACGTTGAGCGTACCGCTGGCCGCCCGGGGCGCGGATTCGATGGGTAACACGCTGTTGGCCATGGACCGCCTATCTTTTGCTCAAAATACCGGCCAATGATACCGTTCGCAGTCTTCGCTGCGCCATCATGGGGGACCCAAAAATGTCGAAATCAGCCGAACTGAAAGCCCGAAAAGCGGCGGCGGTGCCCAATGGCGTGGGTACCCGGGGCATTTACGTGGCCAAGGCCGAAAATGCCGAATTGTGGGACGTCGACGGCCGTCGCTTCATCGATTTCGCGGCCGGCATAGCCGTGCTCAACACCGGCCATCGGCATCCGCGCGTCATGCAGGCCGTGGCGCAGCAGGCGCAGGCCTTCGCGCATACCTGTTTTCATGTGGCATCATACGAGTCCTACGTGCGGCTCGCCGAACGGCTGAACGCGCTGGCACCCGGCGACTTCGCGAAAAAAACTCTGTTTTTGAATTCCGGCGCCGAGGCCGTCGAGAACGCCATCAAGATTGCGCGCTACCACACCAAGCGTTCCGCGGTGATCGCGTTTTCCGGCGGTTTTCACGGCCGCACGCTCATGACCATGGCGCTCACCGGCAAGGTCATGCCTTACAAGCGCGGCTTCGGCCCGTTTCCGGCCGAGGTTTATCACGCGGAATTTCCGCAGCCCTATCGGGGCATCAGCACGGAGCAGGCGCTCGCCGATTTGGACCGCCTGTTTCACGGCGACGTCGATCCGAAGTCGGTGGCGGCCATCATCATCGAGCCGGTGCAGGGCGAGGGCGGCTTCAATGTGGCGCCCTTCGATTTCCTGCGCGCGCTGCGGGGTCTATGCGATGAACACGGCATCGTCATGATCGCCGACGAAGTGCAGGGCGGCATCGCCCGAACCGGCAAGATGTTTTCGATCGAACACTCCGGCGTCGTGCCCGATCTCATTGCCGTGGCCAAGGGCTTGGGCGGCGGCTTCCCGCTTTCGGGAGTGACCGGCCGCGCAAGCATCATGGACGCGGCGCATGCCGGCGGCCTGGGAGGCACTTACGGCGGCAATCCGATCAGCATCGCGGCGGCGCATGCGGTGCTGGATGTGATCGAGGCGGAGGGACTGTGCGCCCGGGCGGCGGCTGTCGGCGACAAAATGCACGCCCGGCTCGTGGCGCTTGCCAAGGAACTGCCGTGCATCGGCGATGTGCGGGGCTTGGGCGCGATGGTCGCCTTCGAACTGGTCAAGGATCTCAAGACCAAGGAACCCGACGCGGAGCTGACCGCGGCAGTGTTGACGCACGCCGAAGCGCGAGGTTTGATTCTTTTGTCGTGCGGCACGGCGGCGAACGTCGTGCGCCTGCTGGCGCCGCTCACGATTCCCGACGCCGTGCTCGGCGAGGGGCTGGATCTTCTGGCCGCGGCGCTGCGCGACGCCTACGGCCAAGAATCCAAACGAGCGGTGGCTTAATTAAAGAGCCAAGCTACGCCATCGACGCCATCCGGCGCTCAGCCTCCAAATAACCGTGAACCCACCAGGAGCAGCTCTTTGAGCTGCTCCCGATGATGCCTTTAATGCCGAAAAGTCAAGGTGATGCCGAAGGTTCGCGGGCGATAGGTGATGAATCGGTACGCGGGAGTGGCATAGCCGTTGTTGCCGGTGGTGTACGAGGGGGTCTGATGGTTGTAGTTCAGGATCGTATGGTTGTCGGTCAGATTATCCACGAACAAAGATACGCCCCAGTCGCCTACATTGGTGCCGGCCCGCAGCGAGGCGAAATGCTGACTCAACGTCGGTAAGCTCGCCGGATCATATGAGGTTGTGTTCGGCATGCCAGGGACCCCATCCTGGGCCGTATGCACCCACTTGTCACCGGACAGGTACTCGTAATCGCCACGCACGAATGACTCGTGCGCGAACACGCGGAACTTGTACTCCAGGCCAATGGTCGCCGAGTAGGGCGGAACCGAGTAGCCGGTGCCGATGCCGTTGGGCCCGGCGATTGCGTCGCCGGTGGCCACCAGCGGCAGCCCCGTGTGGGCCGCGCCGGTTGGATACCCGTTCGTGGTATTGCGCGCGTCGTTGTAGCCGAAGCTCGAATCGATGGAGAGCGCGCTGGTCACCTGGAAATCCGCTTGCAGGTCGAAGCCCTTGGAGACGGCGTCGCCGAGATTGTCCGTCCATTGGATCTGGCAGATCGGGGGCACCACATTGCCTTGAATGTTCTTCCACTTGATGTAGTAGACGCTGCTCGCAAGACGCACGCGATTCTCGATGTTGTTCTTGGAACCCACCTCGAAGCTTTGCACCGAATCGGACTTGTAGGTCGCCGGTGCGTTGGTAATCTTGAAATTCTCGAAATCCGCGGTACATCCGATGCCGGGATTCTGAAAGGTCGGGTCGTACGGTATGGACGGGTTGCCGCCGCCGCTGCGAAAACCCTTGGCGTAGGTAAAGTAGACCATGTTGTTCGGGTCGATCTGCCATTGGACGCCCGCCTTGGGCGTGACCGGCGTCTCGCTGTTCTGCTGCGTGCCGGGTCGGGGCCCGCTGTTCTGCGGCCCGTCCGACAGGCTCTGGATGTTGAACGTGGTCTTCGAGACGCGCACGCCAGCGGTCAGCTTCAAGGCATCCGTCAAATTGAAATTCAATTCTCCAAAGCCGGCGATCTGGCGGTCGTGGGCGAGCAGTCGGTTAAAATAGGAATCGCCCATGGGCAGATAGGAACTGCCATCCGCGTTCAGCGGCGTGCCGAAGTAGGTTGCGATTGGTACGCCGATGAGCTGATTGAAAAAAGCATCCGCCATCGGATCATGGATTTCCTCGAGGCTGTACTGGCGATCGAGCGAGTAGAACACCCCCACCGTCCAGGCCAAGCGGGAGGACGGATCGGTCGACTGCAGCCGCAATTCCTGAGTGATGTTCTCCTGCTGGTTGGTGACGCTGGCCGGCGCGCGGTAGTTCTGCAACCCCGCAGGCAGATGCACGCCTGATCCGTCGAGCAGCGGGAAGGCCGGGGAGCCTGCGGGCAGCAGGGTTTGATAATAACCGAGGTTGTACAGAGTGCCGTCGTAGCCGCTGGTTTCGTCGCGGTGGAAGTACGCGGTGGTTGAAATCAGCCTGATCGAGCCAAAGTCCGCCTGGATGTTCAGCGCAGGCAGGTAAAATTTGTCGGGCTCCGGGCGCGCCGTGGGATTCTCGCTGAAGTAGCGGTCCTTGCCCGGATCCGAAAATTCGGGCCAGTAGATCGTCACGTCGTTGCGCTTGCTATTCTGATACAAAACACTGGGCGTAACGCTGAGCGCGTCATTGGGTTTCCAGAGTGCGGCGACGCGCAGCACGGTCGTTTCGACGTGATTCGCGTTCTTGTCCACCGTTTGCAGCGTGTTCGGATCGATGCGATCGATCCATCCGCCGTCTCGCCGATACCACGCGCTGGCGCGCACGCCAAGGACGCCGTCGATGATCGGACCTCCGGATGCCACACCGGCTTCGTAGCTGGGTGCTCCGCCCTGCGTATACGATGTTTCGGCCTTGCCGTACGTGCTGGCTTTGGTGAGACTCGGCTGTGTCGTGATGTAACGCACGGTGCCGCCCTCCGAGCCGGCGCCGAACAGCGTTCCCTGCGGACCGCGCAGAATCTCGACGCGATCGAGGTCGAAGAGCTTCAGCAGCGCGTCATCGGAATTGAATCCGAGCGAGCGTATTTGAATCGGCACATCGTCGATATAGATTCCGGTAGTGCCCGACCCGCCGCTCGAATTGATTCCCCGAATCGAGATCTGGTTGGTCTGGCCGGTGTCGAAGGACACGCCAGGTGTGTAACGCGCGACGTCCGAGAAGTCCTTGATGCCCTTCTGATCGAGCATTTCCTGGCTCATTGCCGTGATGCTGATCGGGACGCGGCTGATGCTTTCCTCACGGCGGGTCGCCGTCACGGTGATTTCCTCGAGGGCTGGAGCGACTGTATCCGTGGTGGCCGCGTCGCTGGCGGCCAAAGCCGGGGCGCAAGCGCCGGCACCTAAAGCACATGCCATGAAGGTGCGGAAAAACAACACTCGTGAGGAAACAGGCGGCGTGAACCGCTTGGCAGAAGTGGCTGGCATCATATCCCCGTACATTAGTTATATGGTCAGATAACGCCCTGGCGACAGTAGCACCGCGCAAAAACCGGCGCAACCGCGGCAGGGTCGCTGCTGCCCGGAGCGTCCGCTAGTATGTGGGGATGCCGCTACATCTGCAGAATCCTGAACTTGCCTCGGACAGCGACGCGTGCTGGGTGGTGAAGGACGAAGTCGTGTGGGTGGATTTTGCGGTCGCGCCGGGCGTGCTGGAGACCCAGGTGGGACTCAATCGATATGCGGTGGGCGATGCCGTACTCACCGGTTCGACGGGCGATCGCTGGTGCGTGTCCCGCGATCGATTCGACGCGAAATATCAACCTGAAGCGCCCGGACGCCCGAACGAAGCGGGCAGGTACCGCAATCGCCCTGCCAAGGTGCTGGCCAAGCGAATGGCCGTCGCATTCAGTGTGCAGCGTTCGGCCGGCGGCGACTTATTGATCGGCAATGCGGGTGATTGGCTGGTGCAGTATGCGCCGGGCGACCACGGCATCGTGGCTGCCGCCCGCTTCGACAGAGTATACCGCGTGCGCGATCCCGATTAACTTATGGGATCATGGCGCTCATGAGTGCCAATGCCGAGCGTCCCCGCGCCAAGACCTTGAATCCGCTGCGCGCCCTGATACCTTTCCTGAGGCCCTACAAGGGCATGCTGCTGGCCGCACTGGGCGCGCTGCTGGTGGCCTCGGTGGCCATGCTGGCGCTCCCGCTGGCTCTGCGCCAGCTCATCGATCACGTCGTCGCCGCCAAAGATCCCGGCACCCTGAATCGATATCTCATCGGATTCCTGGCGGCTTCGGTCATCTTCGGTGTGTCCGCCGCTCTGAGGTTTTTTTTGGTGACCTGGCTGGGCGAGCGGGTGGTTGCGGATTTGCGCTCGGCCGTCTACCGGCGGGTGGTGCGCATGGACCCCTTGTTCTACGAAACCACCCGCGTCGGGGAAGTACTGTCGCGCCTGACCACCGATACGACGCTGGTGCAAGCCATCTCGGGCGTCAATCTGTCGATCATCTTGCGCTCTTCTTTGAGCTTGATCGGCGGGCTCGTGATGCTCGGGCTCACCAGCCCGAAACTCATGGGCATCATGCTGGTGCTGATTCCCGTGGTGGTGGTGCCGCTCATCGTGATCGGCCGGCGCGTCCGCAGTCTGTCGCGGGCGTCCCAGGACCGCATCGCGGATACCAGCGGGCTCGCGGGCGAGACCTTGAACGCCATCCAAACAGTGCAGGCGTTCACGCTGGAAGAGCTGCAAAGCGAACGCTACCGCCAAGCGGTGGAAGATAGTTTCGCCACCGCGATACGCCGCACGCGCGTGCGCGCGGCGCTCACGGCCATCGGCATTACGCTGGTGTTTGCCGGCATAACCTACGTGCTGTGGCTGGGTCTGCGCCAGGTCATCGCCGGCACGATGACGGGAGGACAGATATTCCAGTTCCTGCTGTACGCCGGCTTCGTCGGCACCTCGGCGGCCGCGCTCACCGAAATGTGGGGTGAGATGCAGCGCGCCGCCGGCGCCATGGAGCGCTTGAGCGAATTGCTGCAGGCGCAGCCGACGATCCGCGCGCCGGCGCACCCCGTCGATTTGCCGGTTCGCATCAGCGGGGCGATGCGCTTCGACAATGTCACGTTTCATTATCCTTCGCGGCCGGGCAGCGCCGCGCTAACCAATTTCAGCCTGGACGTGGCGCCGGGCGAGACCATCGCCTTCGTGGGTCCGTCGGGGGCCGGCAAAAGCACCACATTTCAGCTGCTGCTGCGATTCTACGATCCGGATTCGGGCCGGGTGCTGATCGACGATCGGCGGCTTGCGGATCTGCGGCCGGAAGATATCCGCGCACAGATCGGGCTCGTGCCCCAGGAGACGGTGCTGTTCGGCGCCAGCGCGCGCGAGAACATCCGCTACGGCCGTCCGGCGGCGACCGACGCCGAGATCGAGGCCGCCGCCATCGCCGCAGCCGCCGACGAATTCCTGCGCAAGCTGCCTCAAGGCTACGACACTTTCCTCGGCGAGCGCGGCACGCGGCTATCGGGCGGTCAGCGGCAGCGAATTGCGCTGGCGCGCGCCATTCTCAAGGATCCGCCGATTTTGCTGCTGGACGAAGCGACCAGTTCATTGGACTCCGAATCCGAACGGCTGGTGCAAGAAGCGCTCGAGAAACTCATGCAGGGCCGCACCACCATCATCATTGCCCATCGGCTGGCCACCGTCCTCAAAGCGGATCGCATCGTGGTGATGGATCACGGGCGCAAAATCGCCGTCGGCACCCATGCCGAACTCTTGGTGCACAGCCCGCTGTATGCGCGGCTCGCCTCCCTGCAATTTGCGGCGGTGGGCAGCGAGGCGGTCGAGGTGGCGATCAGCCAGCTTTAGGCGCGCGGGCGGGGCGGCCACAGGTCGCGCGTCGCCGTCCGCCCACGCGGGCGTCAGTGCGACTTCAGCAAGCCTTCTTCCTTGAGCGCCTGCTGAACCTTGGGCCGCTGCGCGATGCGTGACTGATAGGCGGTCAGCACCGGCCATTTGCCCAGGTCAATCTTCAAAAGCCCGGTCCAGTTCATGACCGTGAACAAATAGGCGTCCGCCACCGTGAAGGTGTTTCCCATCAGGAAAGTCTTGCCGGTCAGAAAGCCCGTCAGCCAATCGAATTTCTTTTCCAGGTTGGCCAGCACCGATGCCTTCCAGTCGGCCGAAATCTTCGGATTGAAAAGCGGACTGAACCCTTTGTGCACCTCGGAAGTAATGTAATTCAGTATTTCCATCAGCTGGTAGCGCTCGAACGTACCGGCGCGCGGCGCCAACCCGGAATCGGGCTTCAGATCTGCCAGGTACTGAACGATGGCGGGTCCTTCGGTGAGCACACGGCCATCGTCGAGCTGCAGCGCCGGCACCGCCCCTTTGGAATTGATCGTGAAATAATCGATTCCCGTCGGCATCTTCTTGGTCGCGAAATCGATTTTTTCAAGCGTGAACGGCAGTCCGGCCTCGAGCAGAACGATGTGCGGCGACAGCGAGCAGGCGCTGGGAACGTAGTAGAGCTTCATGGACGATTTCCTGAGGTGAGACTTGATTGGGGCCGCAGGGGCTTCGCGAATTATAGCCGACTCATGGAGCTGCGAAAATGCGGCGCCCGCCGAGGAAACCGCGTGAATAAGGGGGCGCGTCAAGCGAGTCGATGCGCACGCGGCCGCCGGAGGAGGGGGCATGAACGAAGCGATCGGCGTCGATCACGATACCCACATGCAGTTCCTTGTGGGCCAGGTGCATGAAGACGAGATCGCCCATTTGCAGCTCGCCGCGCGCCACCGGCATTCCGGTGCCGAACTGTTCCTGGGCCGTGCGCGGCACGCGAATACCGGCGCCACCGGCCGCATAGGCCACCAGTCCGCTGCAGTCGAACCCGCCGGGCGCGGCGCCGCCGTAGCGATACTTCTGGCCGACCATGGACCGGGCGAGATCGACCATGACGGCCCGTGAATCCGCAGGCGGGGGGGTGGCGCGCGGGGACTTCGACGAGTCGGACGCGGCCGGCGCGGCGAGCGCATCCGGTGGGTGGTCGGGTCTGGGCGAGGTACTCGCGCATGCGGCCAGGGCAATCGATACCGTGGCGGCGAGAAGGGCTCTGATCAAGCGCGTTGCGTTCACGCTCGATTCGGCGACACCGTGGAGCCTGTCTGCCACGGTCGCGGCTCACGTGGACTACTCAGACAGGTTCCTGGGTCGTGGCGAATGCCGCGCCGACGATGCCTGCGTCCGAGCGCAGGGTTCCTACCACCAAGCGCGCCTCGCAGTGCAGTTTGTCCATGAATTGTTCCGGCTCTTCGGTGATCCCGCCGCACAGCACGATCAGGTCCGGCCATAGCAAGGCGTGCATTTCCCTCAAGACCAGATTCAATTGCGCGGCCCAGGCATCCCAGCTCAAGTTCTGGTCCACCTTGGCTCGTCCGGAGGCGCGGTGTTCCGCTTCGCTGCCGAGCACCTGAAGATGGCCGAATTCGGTATTCGGCACCAGCCTGCCGTCGACGAACAAGGCACTGCCGATGCCCGTGCCCAGAGTCAACAGCAGCACGGTGCCCGGCACATCGCGCGCGGCACCATAGTGCAGCTCGGCGAGACCCGCGGCGTCGGCATCGTTGATGGCGATCACGGGACGACGCAAGTGCTCGCTTGCCAGAGACGCCAGCGGTTTTCCGATCCACGCCTTGTTGAGATTCGCCGCCGTGCGCACGGTGCCGGCGCGTATCACGCTGGGAAATGCCAGGCCCACCGCGTGATTGCCCGGCACGTTCGACACCACGGTCTTCAAGGCGGTCAGCAGGGAGTCGGTGGAGCCTTGCGCCGGCGTCGGCGTACTGAATCGCTCGCTCGCGAACGCTCCCGTGTTCAAATCGACCAGCGCGCACTTGATGGACGAACCGCCGACGTCGACGCCCAAGCCTAAGGTGGAAGTAGTCAATTTAAGCCACGCATTGAGTTCGCCCGCCGTCCCGTGGATAACAACCCTATAATAACCCGTAATATGAACTCGATTGATACCCAGTTTGCGACCCGCCGGAACGTCGCCTTGCAGCCCGGCACCCTGCTCGCAGCCCTGCTGGATCGCCTCACGCGAACGCTCGGTAAAAACCCGGACTCGGCGACGGAGCGTGACATTTACGATGCTCTGTCGCTCGCGGTGCGCGAGGAGTTGACTCTACGCTGGCTCGCCACGCAGCGCCGGGTGGCGAAGGCCCATGTGAAGCGGGTGTGCTATTTCTCGGTCGAGTATCTTCCGGGCCGGTCGTTGATCAACGCATTGTCGAGCCTCGAAGGCGGCCTGCTGCAAGAAGCACGTGCCGCCCTGCGCGACCTGGGTCACGACATCGACGACGTCGCCGCTCAAGAGGTCGATCCCGGTTTGGGCAACGGCGGCTTGGGCCGTCTGGCAGCCTGCTTCCTGGATTCTCTGGCCACGTTGCAATACCCCGCCGTGGGCTACGGCATTCGCTACGATTACGGCATTTTTACGCAGGTCATCGGTGCGGACGGCGGTCAGCGCGAGGTCGCCAGCAGCTGGCTGCGGCTGCGCAATGTCTGGGAGACGCCCGGCAATACACGCTACACGGTGAAATTTGGCGGACGAGTCGAGGCCTCGGAGAGCGCGGAGACCGAGATGCGCCGCTGGGTCGACACCAGCGACATCTACGCCGCCGGATTCGATCAACTGATCCCCGGCAACCGCGGACCGACCGTCAATCATTTGCGGCTCTGGTCCGGCCGGGCCATCACGCCGTTTCATATCGACGCCTTCAACGCCGGAAACTATGCCGCCGCCGTGCAGGAGCAAATCGACGCAAAGAACCTGTCGCGCGTTCTATATCCGGACGATTCCACGCCGCAGGGCAAGGAGCTGCGGCTCAAGCAGCAATATTTTTTCGTCAGCGCCAGCCTGCAGGACATCCTGGCGACGCATTTGAGCGAAGGGCGCTCGCTTGCATCCATGCCCGATTCGATCGCGATCCAGCTGAACGACACGCACCCCGCCGTGGCGATTCCGGAGCTGATGCGGCTGCTGATCGACGAGCACGGCTTGTCATGGATCGAAAGCTGGCAAATATCGTCGCGCGTATTCTCTTACACCAACCACACCCTGCTGCCGGAGGCGCTCGAAACATGGCCGGTCGCGATGTTCGAACGCCTGCTGCCGCGGCACCTGCAGATCATTTATGTGATCAATCGCGATTTCCTCAAGTCGGTCGAGGCGCAGTGCCCGGGGGATGCGGACCGGCTGCGGCGACTGTCGATCATCGACGATCAGGGCGACCGGCGGGTGCGCATGGCGCATCTTGCGGTCATCGGCAGCCATCGGGTCAACGGGGTCGCTCAGCTGCACTCGGATCTCATGCGGACGCAGGTGTTTTCCGGTTTTGCGGACCTGTATCCGGATCGATTCGTCAACGTGACCAACGGCATCGCCGTGCGCCGCTGGTTGAAACAATCGAATCCCGGTCTGTCGGCGCTGCTGACGGAGCGATTGGGCTTCGCGTGGGAGAACGATCTGGAGGAGCTCGGGCGCTTGACCGGCGCCGTCGAGGAAGCGGAGTTCCGGCGTCAGTTTCGCGGCGTCAAGCGCACCAACAAGCAGCGGCTTGCCGACGAGGTCATGCGGCGCACGGGGGTGGAGATCGACGTCAACTCGCTGTTCGACGTGCAGGTGAAAAGAATCCACGAGTACAAGCGCCAGCTCTTGAACCTGTTGTACGTGGTGTCGCGCTACCGGCGCATTCGCGCGAATCCCGGCGCCGACATCGTGCCGCGCACCGTGATCTTTGCCGGCAAGGCGGCTCCCGGGTATGCGATGGCCAAGGCCATCGTCAAGCTCATCAACCAGGTGGCGCGCACCATCGACGCCGACCCGGCCGTGCGCGACAAGCTGCGGGTCGCTTTTCTGCCGGATTACGATGTCTCTCTCGCCCAAAAAATCATGCCGGCGGCGGACCTTTCGCAGCAAATCTCCACGGCAGGCATGGAGGCCTCGGGAACCGGTAATATGAAGATGGCGCTGAATGGAGCACTGACCATCGGTACACTGGACGGCGCCAATATCGAGATTCGCGACCATGTGGGGGCGGAAAACGTGTTTATTTTCGGCCTCACGGCGCAGGAGGTGGCAGCACGGCTCGCCGCCGGCTACCAGCCGCGGCGCGAGCTCGATGCCAATCCCGACCTCAAAAGCACCATCAGCCTCATCGAGTCGGGATTCTTCTCGTCGGGGCGCGCGGAAGACGCCAGGCCGGTGATCGACCGCTTGCTCGGTGACGGCGAACCCTTCCTGGTGCTCGCGGATTATGCCGCTTACGCGCGGGCACAGGACCAGGTGGACGCCCTGTACGTCCGCGAAGACGAATGGACCCGCAAGGCGATGATCAACTGTCTGAACCTGGGGTTTTTCTCCAGCGACCGCAGTATTCGTGAGTATGCGGATCGCATATGGGCCGTGAAGCCCGTGATCTGAAGGCCGTTCACCGTGACCGACTCAGGACTTACCGACTTCGATCTGTACTTGTTCGGCGAGGGCAAGCACGAGCGCATTTACGACAAGCTCGGCGCGCATTGCGGCGGCTCCGGCGCCGAGGCAGGCACGCGGTTCGCCGTTTGGGCCCCCAACGCCGAGCGCGTCAGCGTGGTGGGCACGTTCAATCACTGGAATGGCGACACCCATGTGATGCACAGCCGCGCTTCGTCCGGTATTTGGGAATTGCATATTCCCGGCATCGGCGCCGGCACCGCCTACAAGTACGAAATCCGCGATCGCAAGGGACACCTGTTCGTGAAGGCCGATCCGTACGGGTTCGCCATGCAGCTTCGCCCGGAGAATTCTTCCGTGGTCGTCTCCCTCGACGGCCACGTGTGGCACGACGGTGAATGGCTGGCGCAGCGCGAGCAGGGCGACCCGCGGCGCCGACCCTTCAACGCCTACGAAGTGCACTTGGGCTCATGGCGCCGTCCCTGGGATCAACGGAGTCCGCCTTTCATGAGCTGGCTCGAGGCGGTCGACCAGCTGATTCCCTACGTCACGGACATGGGCTACACGCACGTCGAGTTGATGGGGGTCGCGGAGCATCCGCTCGACGCGTCCTGGGGCTACCAAGTGGTCGGCTACTATGCGGCGACTGCGCGCTATGGCTCCCCTCAGGACTTCATGTTCTTCGTCGATCGCTGCCACCAGGCCGGGATCGGCGTGATTCTCGACTGGGTGCCGGCGCATTTTCCGCGCGACGACCACGGCCTGGCGTATTTCGACGGCAGCGCGTTGTATGAACACGCGGATTCCCGGCTCGGCGAGCACATGGAATGGGGCACCAAGATTTTCAACTATGGGCGCCATGAGGTGCGCAATTTTCTGGTCGCCAACGCACTGTTCTGGGCGGACCGCTATCACGTGGACGGGCTGCGCGTCGACGCGGTGGCGTCCATGATTTATCTGGATTACAGCCGAAAGCCCGGTGAGTGGCTGCCGAACCGCGAAGGTGGGCGGGAGAATTTGGAGGCCATCGATTTCCTGCGCCAGATGAACAATGCGGTGCATCGCGCATTTCCGGGCGTGCTGACGATCGCCGAAGAATCCACGGCGTTCGCCGGCGTGACGCTGCCGCCCGAATATGGCGGACTCGGATTCAATTTCAAATGGAACATGGGGTGGATGAACGACACCCTGCGGTATGCGTCGCTCAATCCCGTTTATCGGCGCTTCAACCACCAATTGATCACCTTTTCCTTCGTGTACGCTTGGTCGGAGAATTTCATATTGCCGATCTCGCACGACGAAGTCGTGCACGGCAAGCGCTCGTTGCTCGCTAAAATGCCCGGCGACGATTGGCAGAAGCGCGCGAATTTTCGCCTTCTGCTCAGTTTCATGTGCGCTCATCCCGGCAAGAAGCTCCTGTTCATGGGTTCGGAGTTCGGACAATGGCAGGAATGGCGGGACGACGGTCAACTGGAGTGGTCGCAGCTCGCAGTGCCTGAACATTCGATGCTGCGCGATTGCGTGCGCGATCTGAATCATCTGTACCGCGCGACTCCGCAGTTCCACGGCAGCGATTGCGATCACAATGGATTTCGCTGGGTGGACCTGCACAATGCCGATGACAGCGTCTGGGCGTTCTCGCGCCGCGCGGTTGGCCACGACTCGGGGGCCCCCATCACCTGTGTCTTCAACGCGACGCCGGTGCCGCGGGATGGATACGGCGTCGGAGTCGCGGATCCGGGGTCGTACCGGAAGCTGTTCGACTCGGATGCCGCGAAATTCGGCGGATCCGGATACAACGGGCAATATGAGGCGAACGCGACGGATGAACGCGCGCAGGGATATCCATTCTCGTTGCGGCTGAATTTGCCGCCGCTCGGCGCGCTGTTTTTCGTCGGACCGGTTAAGGAGCCTGTCTGAGTAGTCCGCGTGAGCATTCCGCCGTGAAGCTGATTCAGGCCGGATTGCCGCGCCCCTTGGGCGCGACATGGACGAAGCGCGGCGTCAATTTCGCTCTATTCTCGAGCCACGCGACGCGCGTGGAGGTGTGTCTCTTCGACCCCGACAGCGGCGCCGAACTCGCGCGGCATGACTTGCCGGCACGCACCCAAGATGTCTGGCATGGCTTGATTCCCCCGCGGCGTGCCGGCCCGGGAACTCACTATGCGTTTTACGTCCACGGCCCGAATGAGCCCGAGAAAGGACATCGCTTCGATGCCACGGCCGCCTTGATCGACCCTTACGCGCGCCGGTTGTCGCCCTCGCTGCCGCTGCGCTCGCTGGTGATCGACGGCGCGTTCGACTGGGGCGGCGATCGGCCGCCCGCCAACCCCTGGCGCGATACCATCATCTATGAGCTGCATGTCAAGGGATTCACGCGGCTGCACCCCGCGGTGCCGGCGCAGTGGCAGGGCAAATACCTCGGCTTGACGGTGGCTCCGGTGATCGAGCACCTGAAGTCCCTGGGTGTGACGGCGGTCGAACTGCTGCCGTGCCAGTCCTTCGTCACCGAACAGTTCCTGCTCGATCGCAAATTGAGCAACTACTGGGGCTACAATCCGGTCGCGTGGTTCTCGCCGGCGAACGAATACGCCGTGCAGGATGCCGTGGTCGAGTTCAAGACCATGGTGAAGGCGCTGCATGCGGCGGGAATCGAAGTCATTCTGGACGTTGTGTTCAACCACACGGCTGAAGGCAATGAGGGCGGCCCGTTGCTGTCCCTGCGCGGCGTCGACAATTCGGTGTACTACCGCCTCATGCCGCAGGACCCGCGTTTCTACGAGAACGTCACGGGCTGCGGCAACACCGTCAACTGCGAGCACCCCCAGGTTCGGGCGCTGATCATCGATTGTCTCAAATACTGGGTCGAGAGCATGCATGTGGATGGATTCCGCTTCGATCTGGCGACGGTGCTGGGCCGGGAAGCCAAGGGCTTCAACGAGCACTCCGAATTCTTCAAGTCCCTGCGCGCCGAACCCTCGCTCGCCTACGTCAAATTGATCGCCGAACCCTGGGACGTTGGCTGGGGCGGCTACCAGCTCGGACGATTTCCGCCGGGTTGGTCGGAATGGAACGACCGCCATCGGGACGCGGTGCGCTCGTTTTGGCGGCGCGACGCCGGAAAAATCGGCGAACTCGCGGAGCGGCTTGCAGGTTCCAGCGACGTGTTTCGGCACAACGGCCGCAAGCCGACGGCGAGCATCAATTTTCCGACCTCGCATGACGGCTTCACCTTGTGCGATCTGGTTTCCTATAACGAGCGGCACAACGCGGCCAATCTGGACAACAACATCGACGGCCACAGCGACAATCTGAGCTGGAATTGCGGCGCCGAAGGACCGACGGACGACCCCGCCGTGAATAAACTGCGTCAGCGGCAAATGCGCAATTTGTTGGCCACCCTGTTCCTGTCGCAGGGGGTGCCCATGCTGCAAGCCGGCGACGAATTCGCGCGCACGCAACGCGGCAACAACAACGCCTACTGCCAGGACAACGAGATCTCCTGGGTCGACTGGCGTTTGCGCCGCACCAACTTAGGGTTGCTGAGGTTCGTGCAACTGCTCGCACAGCTGCGCCGCCGGCACGCCGAGTTTCGACGCGAGACCTTTCTCAAAGGCGCGGCCTCGCGCGCCAGCGTCAAGGATGTGACGTGGGTGAATGTGCGTGGCACCGAGATGACGCAAGCTGAATGGCACGATGGGAACTTGCGCACTCTGGGCATTTGGTTCGGCAAGGGAAATAGTTCGGTGGGGCGTCTGCTGCTGCTGGTGAACGGCGGAGATTCCGAGCAGACATTCCTGCTGCCCATCGGTCCGGTGGACGCACCGTGGATCTGTCAATTCGACACCGCGCAGGACATTCACCAGGCGATGAGCCTCGGGCGCGCGCGCGATTATCGGCTGGACGCCAGCAGCGTCGCACTATTGGAGTGCTGAAACCGTGGAGACGGCATCGCTCGAACGCTTGGCGCGGCTGCGCGGAATCGGCGATGCCTACCATGACTACCGCGGCGAGCTCAAATATTTCAGCGTCGAGACGAAGCAGGCGCTATTGCGCGCCATGGGATGCGAAGTCGACGATCCCAAGGCCATGGCGCTCGAGCTCGAGCGGCTCGAGGCCGCTCGCGGGCGCCAATTCCTGCCGCCGATCGCGGCCGCGCACGGCCCGCGAATCAGCATCGATGTCAACATCACCGCGCGCGAATTCGGATCCGCTCTGCCGTGGTCCGTGCACCTCGAGGACGGTTCGCGGCGCGAGGGGGTGACATCGACGGCGGATTGCGCCGAGCTCTGGCGGGGCGAGGTCGCGGGATCGTGGATCACGCGCCGGCGCCTGGAGCTGCCGCTCGATCTGCCTCCCGGTTATCATGAACTGGAGGCGAAAATCGCCGGCGCCGCCGCGCACCGCTGCCTGCTGATCCTGTCGCCGCCGCACTGCTATGAGCCTGCGCCCATCATGGCGGGCCGGCGGCTTTGGGGCATTGCCGTGCAGCTGTATTCCCTGCGGTCGCGCGACAATTGGGGCATCGGCGATTTCAATGATCTGAAATTACTGATCCGGTGGGCGGCGTCGCGCGGCGCAGGATTCGTCGGATTGAATCCCCTGCATGCGCTCGCGCCTGCGGATCCCGCGCGATCCAGTCCCTACAGCGCCTCGAGCCGGCACTTTCTCAACGTTCTTTATATTGCGGTCTCCTCGGTACCGGAATTTCAAGAATGCGCGGCGGCGCGCGAACGATGGGCCGATCCCTCGACCGCCCAGCGCCTGCGCGCCCTGCGCGGCCGGGAATTGGTCGATTACCGCGGCGTGGCGCAGCTCAAATTTGAATTCCTCGCGCTGCTGTATCGCGACTTTCGCGATCGGCATCTGGCCACCTCGAGCGGGCGGGCGCGCAGTTTCCAGGCCTTTGTCGCCGCCGGCGGCGAATTGTTGCAAATGCATGCCCGCTTCGACGCGCTCGATCGGCATTTTCGCGCAACCTCGAGCGCGGCTTCGGGATGGCAGAGTTGGCCGGAGGAGTTCCGCGATGTCAACGGCGGCGCGGCGGCGCAGTTTGCGGCTGAGCATCCTGAAGAAGTCGAATTTTTCGCTTACCTGCAATGGCTCGCGCACGAACAACTGTGCGACGCGCAGTCGTTGACGCGCGAACTCGGCATGCCCGTCGGCCTTTACGGCGACTATGCGGTGGGCGCCAATCCATCCGGCTCCGAGACCTGGGCGGATCGAAGCAGCTATTGCATGGGCGCGGAAATTGGCGCGCCGCCGGATCCCCTGGCGCTCAAGGGTCAGGGCTGGGGCATTCCGCCGCAGGATCCTTCGGTGATGCAGGCGCAACGGCTGCAAGGCTTCGTCCGATTGATCCGCAACAACATGCGCTACTACGGGGCGATTCGCTTGGATCATGTGATGGCGCTGTTCCGTTTGTGGTGGGTGGCGGCCGGGTTTTCGGCCACCGAGGGTGCCTACGTCCATTATCCGCTGCAGCAACTGCTCACAGTTTTGTCTCTGGAAAGCGCGCGCAGCGCCTGTCTCGTGGTGGGAGAGGACCTGGGGGTGGTGCCGGATGAAATGCGCCAGGCGATGCCGGAATACGGCCTCTACCATTACAAGGTGCTGCTGTTCGAAAAACTGGACGGACGATTTCGCCGTCCCGACGAGTACGCGCAGCGCGCGCTGGCCACGCCCACCACGCACGACATGCCGACCTTGCGAAGTTACTGGGAGGGACGCGACATCGAGCTGCGCCGCCGCTTGAATCTATATCCGAGCGCCGATGTTGAAAGCGCCGTCATACGGGAGCGCGAGCGCGACCGGGAGTTGCTGTTGGGAGCGCTGCAGGAGCAGGGACTGAAGCCCGCGCAACCGGCCACGCCGTCCGATGCATTCACCGCCGAGCTCGCGCATGCCATGCATCTGTACCTCGCGCGCTCGGCGACGCTGCTGGTTGCCGTGCAAATCGAAGACCTACTGGGCGAGGTCCTCCCGGTGAACGTGCCGGGAACGGATCGGGAGTACCCGAACTGGCAACGCAAGGTGTCGGCGGACCTCGAAGACATTGCCGCGCGCACGGATCTGGCGGTGCAGCTCGACGAGATTCGCCTGGCGCGAGGCTGACGCAGCGGCTGCATCTCGACGGCTAACTTGGGCTTGTTCGCATAGCGACGCGCGCGCCGGTGCCCGCGCCGGCATCCGCGTCGGCCTGTGCCTGCGCGCGCGCGGCCCAAACCCACACGCCGGCCCCGATCAACACGGCGAACGGCACGATTTTGATGGCCTGCGCCAATGACGAGGCATCCGACAAGGCGCCGATGAGAATCGGCGAGGGTACGTCGCCGAGCACATGGATGGCGAAAACACTGAGCGCGATGGCCGTTGCCCGTTCGGTGGCCGAGACAAGATTGATGATGGCCGCATTGATCGGACCGGTCGACAAGAACATGCACAGCTGTGCAGCCACCATCCACGTCAAGTAAAGAGTATGCGAGGCCGTGGTCAGCGCCATCCACACGCAGGGAGCCGCAACAAAGGTCGCGATCGCCGACAACCAAAGATAGGCTTGTCGCGAATACTTGGCGCAGTAGTCGCCCAGCCAGCCGCCGGCGAAAGTGCCGACGAAACCGGTGATCACCACGATGGTGCCGAAGCTGACGGTGGCCTCGCTGCGCGAGATGCCGCGGGTTCGTTCGAGAAACGCCGGCATCCAAAACGCGAGCCCACCCAGCGCAAAGGTGTAGGCGGCATACGCCACAACCGTGAGCACGTACGGCTTGTTCCGGAAGAGCCGGCGGTAGGCCCTCCAGGTGTCTTTCACGATGGTCGAAGACTTCGGCGCCGTTGGCGCAGCAGGTGCGGCGCCTAAGTCCTGTGCTCCGCGCGGTGGATCGCGCAGCAACAGACACAGCGCCGCCAGCAGCAAGCCGGGAACGCCGGCGACGAAGAACGCCGAGCGCCAGCCATAGTGCTTGTCGACGAGTCCGCCGACCACGTAACCCAATGCCGAGCCCACGGGTATTGCGCAGAAAAAAATACCCATCACCCGAGCGCGTTGACGCACGGGAAAGTAATCCGAGAGCAAACTCGGCGCGATCGTGACGTAGGCCGCTTCGCCCACGCCGACGGAGGCGCGCGCCGCGAGCAGGCTCAAGTAACTTCCGGCAAATCCCGACAGGGCGGTCGCAAAGCTCCAGCAGGCCACGCCCAGCGCGATCAATCGCGGCCGCGAACGGCGGTCTCCCAGCGCGCCGAATATCGGCGCCGTCACGGTGTACACCAGCAAGAATCCGGACATGAGAGATCCCAAATTCGCGTCCGAAAGCGCGAGCTCCGAATGCTTCAGGCTTTCGGCCAGCGCGGCCACGACGTACCGATCCAGATAGCTGAACAAATTGATGAACGAGAGAACGGCCAGGCTGAAGCCCGCGGAGCGTATCCAGGATTGTGTTTGATCTCCCACGCCTCGGTATAGTAGCAACAGCGTCCCGTGACCTTGGTCGATTATCGGCACCCTGCCGCGGCATTGCCGTGCACCGTCATGGTGCATTACGGAGAATTCCCTTGTCGATCCATGTTGCCCTGAATCACCTCACCCACTATCACTATGACCGGTTGGTGGCCTTGAGCCCACAGCTGATCCGGCTTCGTCCGGCTCCGCACTGCCGCACACGGATTCTCGCTTATTCGCTCAAGGTGCAGCCCGCGGAGCATTTCATCAATTGGCAGCAGGACCCACAGTCGAACTACTTGGCGAGACTGGTATTTCCGGACCGGACCCGGGAGCTTCGCATCGAAGTGGACCTGGTCGCCGAGATGGCGGTGCTCAATCCGTTCGATTTTTTCCTCACGCCCTACGCGGAACAATTTCCCTTCAAATATGAGTCGAATGAGCGCCGGGAACTGGTGCCGTATCTGGTCAAGGCGCCGGCAACGCCGCTCGTTGCAAGCTACTTGGCCGCAATCTCCCGCGAGCGCCGCCGCACCATCGATTTCCTCGTCGGCTTGAATCAACGGGTCGCCGGCGACATTCGGTACGTGATTCGTCTCGAGCCCGGTGTGCAGTTGCCCGAGGAAACGCTGGCCAAACGCTCGGGATCGTGCCGGGACTCCGCCGCCTTGCTGGTGCAATTGGTGCGCCATGTGGGCCTGGCGGCGCGGTTCGTGTCCGGTTACCTCATCCAGCTGGTGCCGGACGTGAAGGCCCTCGACGGGCCTGTCGGAGCCAACGAGGACTTTACCGACCTGCACGCGTGGTGCGAGGTGTACTTGCCCGGCGCAGGTTGGATCGGATTCGATCCTACCTCGGGCTTGCTCGCCGGCGAAGGGCATATTCCGCTGGCGTGTACGCCGGAACCGTCCTCGGCCGCGCCGATCACCGGAGCGGTCGATGAGTGCGAGACGTCGTTCGAGCATCGAATGAGCGTGCAGCGGGTGTGGGAGGCGCCGCGCGTCACCAAGCCTTACACCGATGCGCAATGGGCCACGATCGACGCTGTGGGGCGCGCGGTCGACGCCGATCTTGAGGCCCAGGACGTGCGCCTCACCATGGGCGGAGAACCGACGTTCGTGTCGATCGACGATCCGGATGGCGCGGAATGGAACACCGCCGCGCTGGGTCCAAAAAAACGCCGGCTGGCCGCTGACCTGTTTCACCGGCTGAAGAATAGGTACGCACCCGCCGGTCTTGCGCATTTTGGCCAGGGCAAGTGGTATCCCGGCGAGCAGCTGCCGCGCTGGTCGCTGAATTGCTATTGGCGCAGGGACGGCGAGCCTTTATGGACGAAGCCGCAATTGATCGCCAGCGAGCTGGCCGAGTACGCCGTGGGGGAGGAGACGGCGCGGCGTTTCTTAGCGCGCGTCGCGGCGGAATTGGGACTGGACTCGAAATTCGTATTTCCGGCCTACGAAGACGCCTTCTACTACCTGTGGCGCGAGCGCCGCCTGCCGGTGAACGTGGATCCGTTCGATTCGCGGCTCGAGGACCCGATGGAGCGCGCGCGCCTGGCGAAGATTTTCGAACAGGGCTTGGAGCGGATCGTCGGTCACGTATTGCCGGTTGCGCGCGCCGCCAGCGAAAATCGCTGGCAGACCGGACCGTGGTTCCTGCGCAGCGAACGCTGCTATCTTGTGCCTGGCGATTCGCCCATGGGGTTCAGGTTGCCGCTTGATTCGCAGCCCTGGGTCCGCACCGGCGACTACCCCTTCATTCACGCGCCGGATCCGTCGCGGAGCTTCTCCGCTCTGCCGCCGCACGCCGAAATTCGCCGGCAGATCCGCCAAAACGACGCCGTGCCCGCGGTTGAACGCGCGCCGCTGCCGCAGGAATCCGCCGCCGACCTTACGCGCACCTCCATGTGCGCGGAGCCGCGCAACGGCGTGCTGTATATATTCATGCCGCCGGCGCGCGAACTCGAGCACTATGTGGAATTGGTGGCGGCGGTCGAGGCCGCGGCCGAAGCGCTCTCGCAGCCCATCATTCTCGAAGGCTATGAGCCGCCAAGCGATCCGCGCATCGGTAACTTTCGCGTGACGCCGGATCCCGGAGTCATCGAAGTGAATATTCATCCCTCGGCCACGTGGGACGAGCTCAAGGATCGGACCACGTTTCTGTACGAGGCTGCGCGCGAATCGCGGCTGACGACCGAGAAATTCATGCTGGACGGCCGGCATACCGGCACCGGTGGCGGAAATCATGTGGTGCTCGGCGGCGCGACCGCGCCGGACTCGCCGTTCCTGCGCCGCCCCGACCTGTTGCGCAGCCTGCTCAGCTATTGGCACAACCATCCATCCCTGTCCTATTTGTTTTCGGGATTGTTCATCGGCCCCACGTCGCAGGCGCCGCGCGTGGACGAAGCGCGCAACGACTCGCTGTATGAACTTGAAATCGCCTTCCGCCAATTCCCCAAGCCCGGCGAGGCCGTGCCGCCGTGGCTGGTGGACCGGCTGTTGCGCAATCTGCTGATCGATGTGTCCGGCAACACCCATCGAACCGAGTTCTGCATCGATAAACTGTATTCGCCGGACGGACCGACGGGACGATTGGGACTGCTCGAAATGCGCGCGTTCGAGATGCCGCCGCACGCGCGCATGAGTCTGACGCAGCAGCTGCTGTTGCGGGCGATGGCGGCCCGATTCTGGCGCAAACCCTACGCTCCCGCGACGTTGGTGCGCTGGGGCACCGAATTGCACGACCGCTTCTTGATGCCTTATTTCGTCGAGCTGGATTTCGCCGACGTCATCTCGGAGATGCAGCAGGAGGGGTTCGGCTTGCAGCGAGACTGGTTCGCGCCGCACTTCGAATTCCGCTTTCCCAAGTACGGCGATTTTGCCACGCGCGGCATGCAGCTCGAGCTGCGGCAGGCTCTCGAGCCATGGCACGTCATGGGCGAGGAGGGTTCACCGGGTGGCGCTGTACGCTATGTGGATTCCTCGGTGGAGCGGCTGCAAGTCAAGGTGTCCGGTCTTGCGCCGGATCGCTACATCGTCGCCTGCAACGGCCGCGCGGTGCCGCTGCGGCCGACCGGACAAGTCGGCGAATTCGTCGGCGCGGTACGTTACCGGGCGTGGCAGCCCCCGTCCGCACTGCATCCGAACCTCGGCGTGGACGCGCCGCTGACTTTCGATTTGTTCGATTCGTGGATGGGTCGTTCCCTGGGCGGCTGCCAATATCATGTCACTCACCCCGGCGGCCTGAGTCACGAACGGTTTCCGGTCAATTCTTTCGAGGCGGAGAGCCGGCGCTTGGCGCGCTTTTTCCGCATGGGTCATACCCCGGGCGCGATGGCTGCTCCGGTTGCTGCTGGGCACGCGGAATTCCCCTTCACGCTCGATTTGCGCAAGCGCTAAATGATCGACGCGCGACTTGAAACCTATTTGAGCGACACGCGCCGCTACGACGAGCTGCTCGATGGATCGGGGGCCGTGCGCGCGCATTGGCGGCCGCTGATCGACGCTCTGGCGAGCGAGGGTGCCGATGCCGTGCGCCGCGGCGTAGATCTGGCGCGCCGGCTGATCGTGGAAAACGGTGTGACTTACAATGTCTACGCCGATCCTCAGGGACGCGATCGGCCGTGGGTGCTCGATCCTCTGCCGATTTTACTCACCGCCGAGGAGTGGCGCGACATCGAACTTGGAGTCTCGCAGCGGGCGCGGCTCTTCGACGCATTGCTGGCCGATGTCTATGGGCCGCAGCAATTGCTCGCCGACGGTACGGTACCGGCGGAATTGCCGTTCGGCCATCCGAATTTTCTCTGGCCGTGCCATGGCATCACGCCGGCGGCCGGCAACCGTCTGCACGTGTATGCGGTCGACATTTCGCGTTCCGCGGACGGCCGCTGGTGGGCTCTCGCCGACAGAACCCAGACTCCCTCCGGGCCGGGTTATGCCCTGGAGAATCGGCATATCGTCTCGCGGGTATTTCCGGATCTGCTGGCCGACGTCGGCGTGCGCTCTCTCGGCGGCTTTTTCGTCGCACTGCGGGAGAATCTGCTGCGGCACGCGCCCGACAGCGAAGCGCCCTTGGCGGCCGTGCTCACCCCAGGGGCGTTCAACGAGACCTACTTCGAGCACGCCTACCTCGCGCGTCAATTGGGATTGCCGCTGGTCGAGGGCCACGATCTCACGGTACGCGGCGACACGTTGTATTTGAAAACCCTGGGCGGCCTGCGTCGGGTGCACGCCGTCCTGCGCCGGCTGGACGACGATTTCTGCGATCCGGTGGAACTGCGCGCCGACTCGGCTCTCGGCGTGCCCGGCCTCATCAGCGTGGTACGTGCCGGTCGAGTGGTGCTGGCCAATGATCTCGGCAGCGGCGTGCTCGAATCGGCCGCATGGATGGGCTTCATGCCGGCGGCCGCGGAGCGTCTGCTGGGGGAGAAATTGCGGTTGCCGTCGGTCGCAACCTGGTGGTGCGGCGAGCGGCTCGCCCTCGACTATGTGCTGGAGAACCTCGAGCGCCTGGTCATCAAGCCGACTTATCCCAATCAGAATTTCCCGGCGGTGTTCGGACGCGACCTCACGCCGCCGGCGCGAGCCGAGCTGGCGGGCCGCCTGAAGGCGCGGCCGCACGCGTACGTTGCACAGGAGCGCCTGGCGTTTTCACAAGCGCCGGTGTGGCGCAGCAGCGGCGGCAGGATCGGCGGCGCCCAAGGGTTTTCGGCTCGCGCACTCGGCATCCGGGTGTACGCCATTGCGACCGCCTCGGGCTATCGCGTGATGCCGGGGGGCCTCGCGCGCATCGCCTCGGACGCTGCGGATATCGTCTCCATGCAGCGCGGCGGCGGCAGCAAGGACGTCTGGGTGCTCGCGGGCGACCGCAGATCGATCGACGACGGCAATGTCGCGGCCGCGGCGCCGGCGGCCGCCGTGCGCCACGATGATTTGCCGTCGCGCTTGGCGGAGAACCTGTTCTGGCTTGGCCGCTACAGCGAGCGATGCGAGGCCAAGGCGCGGCTGCTGCGCGCGACGCTGGAGGTGCGACCCAACTCAGTGCTGTGGCCGCGGGTGCAGGAGACCTGCGGACATTTCGTGGCGCTGTCATTGTTCGATGAGGCCAACCCGCTGGGATTGAGCGCCGATTTGCAGCACCTGGGGTGGTGCGCCGCTCAAGCGCGCAGCCGCTTGTCGGCGGAGAACTGGCGCGCGATCGGTGTCCTGCAGCGCGAGTTTCAAGATGCCGCCCGTGCGAAGCGCGATGCGCAGGAGACTCTGGATGCGGTGCTGTTGGGCCTGGCGGGTCTTGCGGGCTTCGCTTTGGATGACATGACTCAGGATGACGGCTGGCGTCTGATGATGGTCGGCCGCCGCTTGGAACGACTGCAGTTCCTGGCCGAACTGCTGTCGCAACGACTGCGGTCCGGGCCGCTCCTGCAGAGCGAACTAGAGTGGCTTCTCGACATCGGCGACAGCACCATCACCTACCGCACGCGGTATCTCGCGGCGCCGCGCCTGCGTTCGACCATCGACCTTTTGGTGTTCGATCAGACCAATCCGCGCGCGCTCGCATTTCAATGGCATGCGATCGAACATTTGTTGGCGCGGGTGGCGGCTTCACTCGGTGCAGATCCGGACGACACATTCGACGAGGCGGTGGTACTCGTCGAGGAAATGCAATTGAGCGACATCGAGGGCGACAGCCCGGACGCCGAGCGGGCGCGACAGAGTCTCGCGGAACATCTGCAAGGTTTGAGCGCGGCCGCCGGCCGGCTTTCCGACCGGTTGTGTCTGAAGTATTTCTCGCTCATCGACGAAAGCGTGCGTACGGTGGCGGCGTGAGCGACGTCATGCGTTATCGAGTGCGGCACGAAACCGTCTATCACTACGGCGGCGACGTCGCGCATTCGCATCAACTATTGCATCTGGCCCCGCGCGACTCGGACAATCAAGTCTGCCGTTCACGAACCATCACGCTCGATCCGGAGCCGAGCACGCGGCGTGAAGATGTCGATGCGTTCGGCAACTTCGTCACCCGTCTCGAATACGATCTGCCGCACGACCGTCTCCAAGTGCTGGCCGAAGCCGCAATCGAGGTCGGCTTGCCGAAGACCGCGGCGGCAACGGAATCAACCGCCTGGGAGGAGGTGCGCGATGCATTGAGCTATTCGGGCCAGCCGATGACCACTGCGTATCTGGACGCCAGCCGATTCCGGATGGAGTCGACCTACGTGAAGATCAAACAAACGTTCAGCGACTATGCCGCGGACTGCCTGGTGCCGGGCGGCCCGCTGCTTCCCGGGGCGGAATCCTTGATGCACAAGATGCACCGTGATTTCGCTTACGCACCGGGCACCACTACCATCAGGACCGGGGCGATCGAGGCATTCACGGCGCGCCGCGGGGTCTGCCAGGATTTCGCCCATATCATGCTCGCCTGCCTACGCTCGCGGGGATTGGCGGCGCGTTATGTCAGCGGCTATCTGCGGACCACGCCGCCGGGATCCGAGTCGGCGTTGCTGGGGGCGGATGCCTCGCACGCCTGGGTTTCGGTGTTTTGTCCGCCGCTCGGCTGGGTCGATCTCGATCCCACCAACGACGTGCGCGTGGGCACCGGTCATATCGTCATCGCCTGGGGCCGGGATTTCGGCGATGTGTCGCCGCTGCGCGGCGTCATCGTCGGCGGCGGACGGCATCGTTTATCGGTTCGCGTTTCAGTGCAGGCGGAGTAAGATCGAAATCGCAAAATCATTTTCTGGAGAATCAGTTGGCCAAGCCGAACTATCGTCACGCGAAGAAACAAAAAGAGGCCGCCAGGAAGGCTCGCCAAGACGCGAAGCAACAACGGCGGTCGAATGCGCCGGAGGCGGCCGATGGGCCGGCCGTGCCCCCCGGACCGCTGCCGGCCAAACCCGCCGGTACATGAACCCCTACGTTTCGCCCTGGATCGACGAAGATCTGTCGATCTTTCGCGATGCGGCGGCGCGATTTCTCGAGGCTGAGATGGTTCCGCAGGAGGCTCTGTGGCGCAAACAGCAGAATGTGGGCAAGGACATCTGGCGAAAAGCGGGCGCCATGGGTCTCTTGTGTACGGACGTCTCGGCTGACTACGGCGGCGGCGGCGGCGATTTTCGGCACGAAGCCGTGCTCTACGAGGAGTTGGCGAGGCGGGCCCTAAGCGGCTTCGGCCAGGGCGTGCACAGCATTTGCGCCCACTACCTGGTCAACCACGGCACCGAGGAGCAGAAACACCGCTTCCTGCCGCGCATGGCGAGCGGCGAACTGATCGGCGCCATCGGCATGACGGAGCCCGGAGCCGGGTCCGATCTGCAGGGTCTGAAAACCCGCGCGATCCGGGAAGGCGACGACTACGTCATCAACGGCTCGAAAATATTCATCACCAATGGGTATCTCGCGGGTCTGATTGGCTTGGTCGTCAAGACGCAGCCCGGCACGGGGGCCAAGGGCACTTCCATCCTCATGGTGGAAACGGCGAACCTGGAAGGTTATCGCGTCGGCCGAATTCTCGACAAGATGGGCATGAAGTCGCAGGACACGGCGGAACTCTTCTTTGAGAACGTTCGCGTGCCGGCGGCCAATCTTCTGGGGGGCGCGGAGGGCCAGGGCTTTTATCAGCTGATGGGGGATCTACCCTACGAGCGTGCCCTGATCGCCGTGGCCGCGGTGGGCGCCATGGAAGGGGCGCTCGCGGAAACCATCAAGTACGTCAAGGACCGCAAGGCCTTCGGCAAGACCATCGCCGAATTTCAGAACACCAAGTTCAAGCTGGCCGAAATCGCCACCAAGACTCGCATCGCCCGGGTGTTCGTCGATGATTGCATCGCCAAAGTCGTCGCTGGCACCCTCGATACCATCACCGCATCCATGGCGAAATACTGGATCACGGAGACGCAGCAGGAAGTGCTCGACGAATGCGTGCAATTGCACGGCGGTTACGGCTATATGAACGAATATCTGGTGTGCCGCATGTTCGCCGATTCGCGCGTGCAGCGAATCTACGGCGGCACCAATGAAATCATGAAGGAATTGATCTCCCGGGCGCTGTAGCCGCCCCCATTCACCATTCGCCCCATTTTGCCGCTCGCCCCATTCGCCCTGTCGCCGCCATGCGACGCGCGACCTCGCCATCCGCGCCGCGGCTTCACAGATCTTTTCCTATTTTTCGCTTCAAATGCGGCGGGAATCGCTGAACAATACCTGACCGAAACAGTCAATCGAAGCAAATGAACGAGTCCGGCTGCGGTTCCATTTTTGCATTGCGCGGTGCGTGGGGCAGGCTGCTTGCAGCGCCGTTGGGCGCGGCACTGCTGGCGCTGGCGGCCTGCAACGGCACGGCCATCGTGACGTTGACGAGCACGGCTTCGACGGATCATTTCCTCGCGTACCGGGTCGGGTTGGTTTCCGTGCAATTGCAAGCCTCGAGCGGCAAGTCGGGCCTGACGGTTCTGCCGGCGAGCACCATCGTCGATTTCGCGACGTTGACCGACGTGAGCGAAGTGCTGGGCGCAGCCGCGGTTGCCAAGGGCAGCTACACGAGCGCGCTCATCACGCTGGACTACACATCGGCCCAGATCGTCTATGACGATGGCAGTGTGAACGGCGTGACATTGACCCCGGTCGGCACCGGTGGTCAAGCGCTGGGTCAAATCCAACTCACGGTAAACCTCGATCCGAGCGACCGGTTCAGCGTCGCCGCGAACAGGTCGTCGCAGCTCGCGTTGGATTTCAATCTGGCCGCCGGCAATGTCGTCAATTTGACCAACAATACCGTGACCGTCACACCCATGATCGCGGCGAGCGCGGCGCCCATCGACAGCAAACAGGTGCGCATCCGCGGGCCGCTTGCCGGTGTCGCCAATACCGGTGCCGCTGCGACCGCGGACACGTCGTTGACCATGCGTGCCGCGCCGTTCAACAGCGCAGCGAGCGGCGCGGGAAAGCTCGGGGTGATTCTGAGCGGCGCCACCACCTACGAAATCAACGGCAGCGCATGGACGGGCGGCGCCGGGGTGGGGCAGCTTGCGGCTTTGGGCACGGGCACCCTGACCGTCGTGTACGGCACGCTGGCGAGCGCCGCGGTCACGGCGAGCGGCGGCACGAGCAGCACCAATGTGTCATTCATCGCCGCACAGGTGTTGGCGGGAGGCAGCGTGCAGGGCGCGGGCTTGGATCGCGTCTCGGGAATCGTCTCGGCGCGCAACGGCAACACGCTCGCCATCGAAGACGCCACGCTGATCGGCAATGACGGCAGCGATACCTTCATCGCGGGCACGACCTTCGTCGATATCGGCCCGAACACGCTGGTCACCGTGTTCGGGCAGAGCGCCGCGCAATTCAATAGCCCGCAGCAGGTATCCGTGGGCTCCAGGATCGATGCCTTCGGCGTGGCCTCCAGCCCGTCGCCGGGCGCTGCGACTCTGGACGCCAGCGCCGGCCGCGTACGCCTCGACGGCACCACCGCATCCGGCCTGGTCACAGCGCGGGGATTGGGCGCCCTGAGTCTCGATCTCAAATATCTCGGCGGCCGAACGGCCGCGGCTTTCGATTTTGTCGGTAGCGGCGCCGCCCCTGCCCAATATGTGATCAACACCGGTGCGCTGGATTTGACGAATGCGTCGGTGGGCGCGCCGGTCGTTGTGACGGGGTTGCCCAACTCGTTCGGCGTCGCGCCTCCGGATTTCACCGCCTCGACATTGCTCGACCCGACCACCATAGAAGCGGAACTGGCCGTCGATTGGGGCGCGGGGACGGCGGCGCCCTTCACCACCTACGACAGCACCGCGATCGATCTCGATGTGCACAACACCAGCATCGGAGTGCGCCATCAGATTCAGGTCGGCGCCCAAACGACCGATGTGACCCGGCTGTCGTCGGATCCGTTGATCGTCCCGAATCAGACGGCATCGAGCACGGTGTTTGCCATCGGCCACTCGGTCAGTTCGACGATCGAAAGCTTCAATACCTATGCGGCATTCATCACTCAGCTGCAAGCGGAGCTGAACGGCACCACCGAGGCCACGGGAATGACCGCCACGGGGCAATACACCGAGTCCACTTTTTCATTTACGGCGACGAGTATTACACTGTTGTTGAACAACTGAAGACACACCCCGTGTAGGCAAGCGTGGCTAGACAGGCTCCTGGAATCACCCGCCGCGATTTTCTCAAGGCAGCATCGCTGCTGGCAGCGCCGGTGGTCTACTCGCACGCTACGCATGCCGCCGGTGCCGGCGCCACGGCCGCCCCTGCGGCCCCTGCCGCCCCTGTCGCCGGTGCGCCGGCGGCGGCCCATGCTTACGCATATGTCGGCACTTACACGCCGAACGGCGGCGGCATTTACCTGTTTCGCATCGACGGAGCGACCGGCGCCCTGACGCAGCTGCAGGTGGTGGACGATATTCGAAATCCGACGTGGCTTGCCCTTAACCCGGCGCAGACGCGCCTGTATGCGGTCAGCGAGATCGACAATTATCAGGGAACGCGCAGCGGCGCCGTGGTCTCATATGCGATCGACAGCGATACTCTGCAGGTCCGGCGATTGAGCGCCGTCAGTTCGGCCGGCGCCACCCCCGCATATATCAGCGTGCATCCCTCCGGCAAGTTCGTGTTCGTCGCCAATTACGGCGGCGGCAACGTCGCCGTTTTCCCGGTGGACTCGGACGGCGCGCTGGGCGGGACGACCGACGTGAGACCGAGCGTGGGGCCCCGGCATCATGGGCGTGCCGTGGACGATCCGCCCGGGCAGTTTGCGATCAGCGATCATGACAGTCCGCATGTGCACATGGTCGCGGTGGATCCGAGCGGGCAATTCGTCATCGCGAACGATGCGGGCCTCGATCTGACGTTGGTCTGGCGGTTCGATGCCCAAACCGGGCGGCTGCTGCCGGCCGCCGCGCCTGTGATCGCCGCGCCCGCCGGCGCCGCCCCGCGCCACTTCGTTTTCCATCCGAACGGTCGGACTTTCTACAATTTGTATGAGCACGACGCAAAGATCGCGGTCTACGATTACGACGCCGTGAAGGGCGCATTCAAACCCAAGCAACTCGTGTCGGCGTTGCCGCCGAAGTTCGGCGGCAGCAATCTGTCGGCGGAAATCCTCGTTTCCGCCGACGGACGATTCCTGTATGTATCGAATCGATTGCACAATACCATCGCGATATTCGCGGTGGCGACCGACGGTCAGTTGCGGATGATTTCGGAGACCTGGGTGCACGCCGATTACCCGCGCTCCCTGACGATCGATCCCAACGGCGAGTTCCTCTATTCGTGCAACCAGAAGGGCGATTCGATCACGTCGTTTCGCGTCAACACGGCCTCCGGCGGACTGCAATTCACAGGCCGCTTCGAGCCGGTGGGAAGTCCGGCGGTCATGATCATGCTGAAGCGCGCATAGGAGTCTGTCTGAGTATTCCGCGTCAGCCAAGCCTGTCGGACAGGCTCGCAGCGGTCTATACTGAGGCTGATGCGTTCGCGCGAATGGATTTAAGTCTATGCAAATCGCGATGATTGGCTTGGGCCGCATGGGCGCCAACATGGCGCAGCGCTTGCTGCGCGGCGGCCATACGGTGGTCGGCTACGATCCCGCCGATGCGGCACGCGCCGCCCTCGAAAAAACAGGCGCGGCGACCGCCGCCTCGCTCGAACAAATGGTGGCGAAACTGAAGACGCCGCGCGTCATCTGGCTGATGGTGCCGGCCGGCGCGATCACCGACAGCACGGTCACGGGCCTCGTCCCGCTGCTCGCCGCGGGCGACACCATCATCGACGGCGGCAATTCGAACTATCGCGACACTCAGCGCCGTGCGGCGGCGGTGGCGCAACGCCAGATTCACTATGTCGATTCCGGTACCAGCGGCGGCGTGTGGGGGCTCGCGGAGGGCTACAGCCTGATGATCGGCGGCGACGAGGCGGTGGTCGAGCGTTTGCGCCCGATATTTGAAACCCTCGCGCCGGCGCCGGACCGCGGCTGGGGCCGCGTCGGGGCCGTCGGTTCCGGCCACTATACCAAGATGATTCACAACGGCATCGAGTACGGTTTGATGCAAGCCTACGCCGAAGGTTTTTCCATTCTGCAGCACAAGGCCGAGTTCAAGTTGGACTTGCACCAAATCGCCGAAATCTGGCGCTACGGCAGCGTCGTACGCTCCTGGCTGTTGGACCTGACCTCCGATGCGTTGCAGAAAAATCCGACCTTGCACGGGATTGCTCCCTATGTGGCCGATTCAGGCGAGGGCCGCTGGACGGTTGCCGAGGCCATCGAACTGGGCGTGCCGGCGTCGGTCATCACCCTGTCGCTGCTCGAGCGCCTGCGTTCGCGCGATGCCGATTCGTTTACCGACAAGTTACTCTCGGCCATGCGCAACCAATTCGGCGGCCACGAAATCAAACACGAATAGATCCGCCGCGTCGGGCGGTCACGAGTTGGGAACCTCGGGCTTGTGGCGGCTCACCTCCCCGCCATCGCCGCTTTTGAGCCCGTTGAATACGCTGGTGGACGCGATCGTCAATGCGCCCAGAACCAGCAGCGCCAGGTGGATGCCGTGGATCATTTGCGGGGCGCTGGCGTGGAGCCGGTCGGGGATGAATACCACCGCGGCGAGCGATGCGCTGGCCACGCCGAAGCTGATCGCCATTTGCTGAACGGTGCTGGCGATGGTGCTGGCGCCGCTCGCCTCGCGTTCACTGACGTCGGCGTACGCCAGCGTATTCATGCTGGTGTATTGCAGCGAGGTCAGGAATCCGTACACGAAGGCCATCAGCACGATCACCCACACCGGCGTGGCGGCGTCGATGGTTGCGAACAAAAAAATCATCACACCCAGCGCGATGGTGTTGGCGATCAGCACTTTGCGGTAGCCGAATTTCCGTAAGATCTGCGGCATCGTGAGCTTCAAGGTCATGGCCGCGAGCGCCTGCGGCATGATGAGCAATCCGGATTGGATGGGTGTGAAGTCCAGGCCGACCTGATACAGGAGGGGCAGGAGAAAGGGTATTCCGCCTATCCCCAACCGCGTGAACAGGTTGCCGCTCACGGCGACGCGGAAACTGCGAATTCGCACCAGGCCGAGGCGCAGCAAGGGATGCTTGGTGCGCACCGAGTGCAGGCCATAAGCCGCCAGCAGCGCGGCGGAGATGGCCAACAATCCCAGTATCTCGCGTCCACTCAAGCTCGTTTCGCCGAAGACTTCCAGCACATAGGACAGCAGTGAAACGCCGGAGCCGAACAGCACCAAGCCGACGATGTCGAGCGGGTAATTGCGTGTTTCACGGTAATTGGGCAGATGCCGATGGACCAATACCAAGCCGCACAGGCCGATCGGTATATTGACGAAGAAGATCACGCTCCAATGAAAATAGCCGACGATCAGGCCGCCGAGGAGAGGTCCGAGCATCGGGCCGATCAGGCCCGGAATGGCGACGAAAGCCATGGCGTGGATGAGTTCGGATTTGGCAAAAGCCCTCACCATGGTGAGCCGGCCCACGGGGATCATCATGGCCCCGCCGCAGCCCTGCAGCACGCGGCAGGCCACCAGCCAGTGGATGTCAGTCGAGATGCCGCAGAGAAACGAGCCGAGCGTGAAGATGCCGATCGCGGATGCAAATACGCGCCGCGTGCCGAAGCGATTGGCCATCCATCCGCTGACGGGGATGAACACCGCGAGGCTGAGCGTGTAGCTCGCGAGCACCGCTTTCATGCTGAGCGGGGGTACCTTGAGCGCCTGCGCAACCGCCGGAACGGCCGTATTCAGGATCGTGGTGTCCAACGCCTCCATGAAAAAGCCGACCGCCACCAACCACGGCAGCAGCCGCTTGGCGGTCTCGCTCAAGGCAATGGTGCCGCGTGCTTCCAGGCGAGCTCGCTACGCTTGCGCGAGCGCCGCATCCACGATGAGCTGCGCCCCGGCAATCAGACGGTTCAAATGGTCCGGGTCGTGGAAACTCTCGGCATAGATCTTGTAAATATCCTCGGTTCCCGACGGCCGCGCGGCGAACCAGCCCCCGCGCGAGACGACCTTGACCCCGCCGATGGGTGCGTCGTTGCCGGGCGCACGAGTCAGAATCCGATCGATGGGTTCGCCGGCGAGATCCGTGATTCGCACTTGCGCCGCGTCGAGCTTGGCGAGTTTTTTCTTCTGCTCCGGAGTTGCCGGGGCGTCCACGCGATTGGCGAAAACCGCACCCAATTCTCGAGTCATGGCGTGATACGCGTCGCCGGGATCCCGGCCGGTGCGCGCGGTGATCTCCGCCGACAACAGCGCCGGCACCAGGCCATCCTTGTCCGTCGTCCAGACGCTGCCGTCGAGACGGCTGAACGAAGCGCCGGCGCTTTCCTCGCCGCCAAAACCCAGGCTGCCGTCCAGCAGCCCGCTCACGAACCATTTGAAGCCCACCGGCACCTCGTAAAGATTCCGGCCGAGGCGGCGGCTCACCCGATCGATCATGGCGCTGCTCACCACGGTCTTGCCGACGGCCGCGTCCGTTCGCCAGCCCGTGCGATGGCGAAACAAGTAGTCGATCGCAACTGCCAGGTAGTGATTCGGGGGCATCAAACCGCTGCTGGCGGTGACGACGCCGTGCCGATCATGGTCGGTGTCGCAGGCGAAGGCAATGTCGAACTTATCCTTGAGCCCGATCAGCCGCTGCATGGCATACGACGACGACGGGTCCATGCGAATCTTTCCGTCCCAATCGAGGGTCATGAATCGAAAGGTGGGATCGACCTCGTCATTGACCACGGTGAGATCGAGACGGTGAACGTCCGCGATGCGCGCCCAATAGTGCACGCCGGCTCCGCCCAAGGGGTCGACTCCCATTCGGATGCGCGAGCCCCGTATCACCTCCATATCCAAAATGGCGCCCAGGTCGCCCACGTACGCCAGCAGGTAGTCGTGGGTGTGGGTGGTGGCGGCGCGCCGCGCTTCGGCGAACCCAATCCTGGTGACGGCACCCATGCCCGATCGCAACAGGTCGTTCGCGCGCGTCTCGATCCATCCGGTGATGTCGGAGTCCGCCGGCCCGCCGTTCGGCGGATTGTATTTGAAGCCGCCGTCATCGGGCGGATTGTGCGAGGGGGTGATGACAATGCCGTCGGCAAGACCGGTCGTGCGGCCGCGGTTATAGGTCAGGATGGCGTGAGATATGGCCGGGGTCGGGGTATATTCGCCGCCCGCCGAGACCATGACCTCGACGCCGTTGGCCGCGAGAACTTCGAGGGCGCTGGCAAACGCCGGCGCCGAGAGCGCATGAGTGTCGAACCCGATGAACAGCGGGCCGCCGATATTGCGCTGGCGGCGATGTTCGCATATAGCCTGACTGATCGCGAGCACATGATATTCGTTGAAGCTCGAGTTCAAAGAGCTGCCGCGATGGCCGGAGGTGCCGAAGGCGACTCGCTGCGCGGCGATGCCCGCGTCCGGCCGCTCGCTGTAGTAGGCGGTGATGAGCCGCGGTATGTCCACCAATGATGAGGCCGGCGCCGCCTGCCCGGCTTTGGGATTGATCTTCGGATTCAAGACGTCGCCAGTGCCGCGCTCTTGTCGGCGATGCGCTGCATGAGTTCAGTCCAGGACTTGACGAAGGATTGCGCCCCTTCCAGTTGCAGGCGTGCGGCAAGCGCGTCGATGTCGACGCCGGCTTTCGCGAACTTTGCCAGCACTCGTTCTGCGTCGCCGCCGTCCTTCGCCATCACCGACGTGACGGTTCCGCCGAAGGCGACCGCCAGCAGGGTCTTTTCCGGCATGGTGTCGATGGTGTCGGGGGCCGCCAGGGCTTCGACATACAGGCCGGGCGCGGCCTTCGGATCCTTGGTGCCGGTGCTCGCCCAGAGCATGCGCTGTTTGCGGGCGCCGGCGGCTTCGAGAACCCGCCAGCGCTGGCTGGAGAGCAATTCGCAATGCGCGCGGTAAGTGCGCGCGGCGATGGCAATCCCCAGGCGATTGCGCAGTTCCTCCGGCACTTTGTCGCCCACGGCTCGATCCCAGCGGCTGACGAACAGGGACGCGACCGAGCTCACGCGCGGATCGAGGCCTGCGGCGATGCGGCGCTCGATGCCCCGCAGGTACGCGTCCGCAACGCTCAAATACTGTTCGCGGGAGAACAACAGAGTCACGTTGACCGGCACGCCCGCGAAAATAGCCGCTTCGATGGCGGGCACGCCGGCCGGCGTGCCGGGAATCTTGATGTAGAGATTCGGTCGGTTCGCCTGTTTGTGAATCGCTAAGGCGGCGTCGATCGTGGTCTTGGTATCGTTGGCGAGGAGCGGCGAGACTTCCATGGAGACCCAGCCGTCGATCCCTCGAGTGCGTTCGAACACCGGCAGAAACAAATCGGCGGCGCGGCGCAGGTCCTCCAGTGCCAGTTCGACGAACAGCGCTTCACCTGAAAGACCCGCCTGCGCCTTCTTGCGAATACCGCTGTCGTAGGCCGAGGTATTGCCGATCGCCTCGTCGAATATGGTCGGGTTCGAGGTCAGGCCGGTGATCGACAGATCCGCGATGTAGCGGCGCAATGTGCCGTTGTCGAGAATCTCGCGGGTAATATTGTCGAGCCAAAGGCTTTGTCCCAAATTGTGCAGACTTGTCGTGATTGTCATGGCGGTACCTTAAAGTCGGATAATTGGCAGCGGATCAGATCTTCGATGCGCTCGATCGTCATGTCGGGCGCCGGTTCCACGGAATTGGACTCAGGGGCGAGTGCGTAGTGCCCCTGTCGCACAAAAACCGTCGTCAATCTATTTTTCAGGGTCGATTTCATGGCCGCCAGCAAATTCGGCTTGTCGTCGACCATGACATAGTGCTTCGCCGGGTGGCGTTGCTGCACATGGTCGAGCACGCGTTCCTTGTGCAGGTAAATCATCACGCGGCCTCCGACGGCATCCCAGATTCCCGAGCGGTGAATTTTGCGCGGCTGAAAGACGATGTCGCCGTCCGACAGTATCACCGGACGGCCGATCCCGCTCAAGTGAGCCACCGCGTCGAGCGCGCGCGGGAAGAGCCGCGCGGCAAAGGGATAGTCCAGCAGAAACGCCGACATCTCGAGCAATTCCGGATGGTCGTCGAGTCCGGCGCGAAATGCCTGCAGGCTTCCCAGGTAATCGGCCAGCCCCTGTTGCTCGCGCAGTTCGGCGAAAAGGCGCCAATAGCGCGCGCGCTCCGCGGGGCCGAACGCCCGTTCCAGGCGGTCGCCGAGATCCGCGGCAAAGCGATCGTTGTCCAACAAGGTGTTGTCCACATCCAGCAGGAAAATCACCTCATTCCCGGTCAGCATGGCGAGGTCTTCTCGACGACGGGGTCATGCCACACGTCCCCGTCGCTCACGATATCGGCCGCGACCGAGGGACCCCAGGTACCGGGAGCGTATTCCAGCACCGGCCGGGCCGGCGTCAACGCGGGTTCCACCACCCGCCATGCCGCTTCGACGCAGTCATCCTGGGTAAAGAGCGAAGTGTCGCCGCGGATGGCGTCGCCCAACAGGCGTTCATAGGGTGATTTCTCGCTCGCGGAGTGATGGCGGGCGACCAGCTCGACGGGTTCGCCGTGCATCTGTTCACCGTTTCGCTTCACCAGCGCGCCCTCGCTGATCACCACTTCGGGGCTCAAGCGAAGACGAAAGTAATTTGCCGGCATGTCGTCGTTGGGATCGAAGATCGAGAGCGGCGGACGCTTGAGCGTCACGGTGACTTCCGTCGCGCTGATGGGCAGAAGTTTTCCCGTTCGGATGTAGAACGGCACGTCGGCCCAACGCCAGGTGTCGATATGCAGGCGCAGCGCCGCGAAGGTCTCGACCTGAGAGTCCTTGGCCACTCCCGGCTCGTCGCGATAACCCTTGAATTGACCCCGCACCACCTCCGCCGGGTCGAGCGGCCGCATCGCGCGGAACAGGCGCAGTTTTTCCGCTTGCATCGCCTCCGGTTCGTGACCGACGGGAGGGTCCATCGCCAGAAGTGCAATGACCTGCAGCAGGTGGTTTTGCACGACATCGCGAATGGCGCCGACTTCTTCGTAGAAGGCGCCGCGGCCTTGCACGCCGAATTGCTCGGCCATCGTGATTTGCACGTCCCGCACGTAGTGGCGGTTCCAAATCGGCTCGAGAAAGGTATTGGCGAAACGAAAATACAGCAGGTTTTGCACGGCTTCCTTGCCCAGATAGTGATCGATCCGAAATATCGAGGATTCCGCGAACACCTCGTGAAGAGTGCGGTCGAGCGCTTGCGCCGTCTTGAGATCGCGCCCGAAAGGTTTCTCGACAATGACCCGCGCGCTGTCGGCGCATCCCGACTTGGCAAGACCTTGCACGACGCTGGCGAACATGCTCGGGGGAATCGCCAGATAGTGAATCGGCCGGGTCGCACCATTGAGCTCCCGTTTCAGTTTCGTGAAAGTCGCGGGGTCCGTGTAATCGCCGTCGACGTAGCGCAGCTGCCCGGCCAGTTTCGTGAAGCATGCGGCCTCGAAGTCGCCGTGCTGCTCGATGCTGTCGCGGGCGCGCGCCTTGAGCTTGTCGAGCGTCCAGCCCGCGCGCGCCATGCCGATGATGGGAATGTCGAGGCCGTCGCGGTGAACCATGGCGTAAAGAGCGGGAAAGATTTGCTTGTAGGCCAGGTCGCCCGTGGCGCCGAAGAATACGAAGGCATCGGAGTCGGTTCCGTTCATTCAAGCTCTCGCATTCAGTTCACGCCGCAGGCGCTCCAGCTCTTCCATCAGTTCCAGCGCCAGAGCGACCCCGGCAAGATTGATCTCCAGATCGCGCTCGAGGCGCAGCGCAAGCCGCGCGCGGCGCAAGGCGGCGCCGGTAAAACGCCATTCGGTCGTATTCCATTCGACGACGTTGAGCACTCCTTCCTCGACGAATTCCACGATATGCCGTTCATCGACGGCGCACATGCGGCTCAAGTCCTGGACGGTGAGCACCGCGGAGTCCTCGAATATGGCGCCGGACAGCGCCTGATCTTCCGACGACGGCATGATGGCTTACACTCCGAGATTCGCGCGAGGATTGAAGGGCAGCGCCGAGGCCATGGCCGCATAGGCGGCCCTGGCCTTGTCGTCGTTGGCAGCGGGCAGTGCAATTTGCAGAATGACGTAGAAATCTCCGGGCGGGGAGGCAGGTATGCCTCGGCCCCTCAGGCGCAATTTGCTGTCGGCATGCGAGCCCGCGGGTATTTTCAAATCCACCGTTCCGCCGGGCGTCGGCGTTTGCACCGTGGCGCCGAGCGCAGCCTCCCACGGAGCGACCGGCAGGTCGAGATACAGATCGCGGCCATCGCTTCGATACAGGGGATGCGGCTGAAATTCGACTTCAATGAACAAATCGCCGGGCGTTCCTTCTCCGGGTGGGCGCCCGCCCTGGCCGGCCAATCGAATATGCTGGCCCGCGAGGATGCCCTTGGGCACTTGAACGTTGAGCACGCGCTCCTTCGACACCAGCCGGCCCTCGGCGTCTATCTCGGGGATGCGCAGGGCGAGCTGCCGGGCGCCGCCGCGCAGCGTTGCCTCGAGGTCGAGCAGCACCTTGGCGTGATGGTCTTCGCCGCGTCCGGCATGGAATGCGCCGCGGCCGCCGCTCGATCCCGCCCGCGCCTGCGCGCCGAACAGCGACTCGAAGAAGTCGCTATAGGCCGAATCGCGGGCGCCCGGCCCGCTGAATTCGAAACCGGTGCCCCAATCCGGGGGCGGGCGAAAATCTTCGCCGGGGCGGGGTCCCTGTCCCAACTGGTCGTAGGCGGCGCGTCTCTCGGGACTCTTGAGGACTTCGTAGGCCTCGCCGACCTCCTTGAAGCGCGCTTCGGCGTCCTTTTCCTTGCTCACGTCGGGGTGGTATTTGCGGGCGAGCTTGCGGTAGGCCTGCTTGATCTGCGCCTCGGTGGCATCGCGCGGCACACCCATGACCTTGTAGTAGTCCTTGAACTCCATCGTACCGCCAATCGCCAAGAGCCTGTCCGAGCATTCCGCGTGCGCCGTGTCCCGCGGCCAAGAATACTATGCGTTACGCGCGACACGCGCTATAGCTGATACGCGACGGTCAATAGCAGGCCTTCGCCCAGATCGCGCAACAGGCCCGGCGCACGGCAATCATAAGCGCGTCCTTCGGGAATCAATGCGCGAACCCAGTTCGCCAGCCAATCGATTTCGCGCGCTCCGTAGAAGGCCACGGCGCATTCATAGTTGAGCAGCAAACTGCGCGAATCGAGATTGACGGACCCCGACAAGGCGAGGGAGTCATCGAACACCACGGCTTTGGCGTGGATCATGTACGGCAGCAGATGGATATGGACGCCGGCACCGCTCAACGCGCGCAAAGCCCGGTTGCGCGCGATGTCCGCCAAGCGATGATTCGAGACGGCGGGGAGCACCAGGTCGATTTTCACGCCGCGCCGCGCCGCCAGACGCATCGCCGTCTCCAGGCCCGCATCGGGGACGAAGTAGGGCGTCACGGCGAGCATGCGTTCGCGGGCCTGGAAACAAGCGCTGATCAACAGCGCATACACGGTGTCCTCGGCCTGGTCCGGACCGCTCGGCAGGAACTGGGCCCGGCCGGCCGCGGACTGCGGCCCGGAGGTCTGGGTGCCTGCCGCGTCGGCGCCCTCATCGGCGCCGGCCGGCGTCGAGGGCGCGGCGGGTGTACCGCCGGCGGCAACCCAATCGGCCTCGAATTGATCCGCGGCGGCGGCCGCGACCGGCCCGTGCAAATCGAAGGATAAATCCCGCCACGGCTTCTCGCCCTTGAGGCCAATGAAATATTCCGCGGCGATGTTTCTCCCTCCCGCTCAGAGCCGCGCGCCGTCGGCGATGGTCAATTTGCGATGATCGCGTAAATTGCGCGGGCCCTGGGTCTTGCGCGCGAGCAAGGGACTGAAAATCGCGGTCTCGACGCCGGCGATATTCAACCGGTTGAAGCACGCGCGCGGCAGCTGGAGCGCGCCGACACCGTCAATGAGCAATCTGACCTGCACGCCATGCCGCGCGCGTTCGATCATGTGTTGCATCGCTTCCCTGCCGAACGGGTCGTCGCCGAGAATGTACGTGCAGATATCCAGACGCCGGGCCGCGGTCGCTATGGTGGCGAACAGCGCGTCGGCCGACTCGCCGCCATCCTGATGCAGACGCACGGCACTGGGCGCGGCGGGCGCCAGGCCGAAGCTCTCGATCAGGTCTTCGGCCCAGTGCCGGCCGTGCGAGCGGGCTCCCGACCACTGCACAATCCGGCGCGGCAACTTGCGCCGGCCAAACATCAGATACATGGGCAATGTCAGATAGGGCAGCGCGATCATCCCCAGAACCCAGGCGATGGCGATCGATGGCGGCCGCCGCTCGCGTTCCACGCGCGTGGTCAAGACATAGGTGAGCACACTGATCAGAACGACCAGACTATGAACAGTGACACGTGGAAACCAGGCGCTCACTCGAGGTCCAGCTGCCGCAGCACGGCGGGCACGAGATCGGGCAGATCTTCGGCCAGCAGACCCGGGCCGAAGCCGGCGGCCGCCGCGCCGTGAATCCAGACGCCGGCCGCCGCGGCGCGGAAGGCGTCCATGCCCTGCGCGAGCAGACCCAAAATCAGTCCGCCGAGAACATCGCCGGAACCCGCGGTGGCAAGGTTGGCCGGAGCATTGGTGTTGACCACCGCGCGGCCATCCGCAGCGGCGACGACGGTGTCCGCCCCTTTCAAGACAATGACCGCGCCGCTGTGCCGCGCGGCGGCGCGAGCGCGGGCCAACTTGTCGCCCGGGGCCGGAAATAGCCGCGCGAACTCGCCCTCATGCGGCGTCATGACGCACGGTCCGCGGATGGCGCGCGCCAGTCGGTCCACGTTGGACGCGAAGACCGTGATTGCATCCGCATCGAGCAGCACCGGCCGTGCCTTTTCCAGGATCTCGAGCGCGGCATCGCGGGTGGAGTCATTGACGCCCGCGCCGGGTCCGATCAAAAACGCCGTGTATCGTGCATCGGACAGCAGGCGCGCCAAGTCCCCGTCCCGTGCCAACGGCTGCACCATGATGCTGGTGAGGGCTGCGGCATACACGGAGAATGCGGCTTCCGGCACCGCAACGGTCGTCAGACCCGCGCCGATGCGCGCCGCGGCGCGCGCCGCCATGCGCGTCGCGCCGGTCAGAGGATAACCGCCGCACAGCAGCGCATGGCCTCGCGTGTATTTGTTGCCCGTGGATTTCGCTCGCGGCAATTCCGCGCGCCACAGGACGGGATCGTTCTCCCAGGTGTCGATGCTCAGCGAATCGAATGCGGCCGGCGGAATGCCAATGTCCGCGACCACCACTTCGCCGCACAATTCCCGGCCGGGCAACAACACATGGCCGGGTTTTTTGCGCGCGAATGTGACGGTGCAAGCCGCCGGCGCCGCGCCCACATTCTCGCCGCTGTCGCCCATCACGCCGCTCGGCACGTCGATCGCGATGAGCGGCAGGCCGCGCCGGGTGACGGCGGCCAGCGTGTCGACGACCTGGCTGTCGAGTGCGCGGCTGAGGCCCGACCCGAACAGCGCGTCGACGACCAACGCGGCGCCCTCGATCGCCGCGGGGGTCACGGGTTCGACGCCGCCGCTCCAGCGCTCCGCAAAGAGTCGGGCGTCGCCGCGCAGTGCTTCCCTGCGATTCAGCAGCGCGATTCGCACCGGCCAGCCTTCTTGCGCGAGGGCATTGGCCACGACGAACCCGTCGCCGCCGTTGTTTCCGGGGCCGCATAGCACGGTGACCGGCCGGGGCTGCCAGCGGCGTGTGATTTCACGCACGACGGCGTTTCCGGCGTTTTGCATCAGCAGCGACCCGGGTGTTCCCGCGGCAATCGCCGCACGATCCGCCTCGGTCATTTGCGCGACGCTGAGCAGCGCGGTCTGAAATTGGCGCGCATTCGTCATGCGATGGGTGCTCCGCGTCAGGTCAGAGTGCCGGCAATGGCGCCGACCGCGGTGGTGACCGCCATGGCGAGCGCGCTCCAAAACGCCACGCGCAGCGCACCCGTGCGCATGTCGGCGCCCCCCACCTTGGCGGACCAGCCGCCGAGAAACAGCAGACAGGCGAGAGACACGCCCACGATGGAAATCATCAGATAACGCGGCGGCGCCAGCGCCGCGACCAGCAGGGGCAGGGTGGCGCCGCTCGCAAAGCTGCCGGCCGATGCCCATGCAGCCTGCAGCGGGCGCGCCCGGGCGCCGGCGGACAGCCCCAATTCATCGCGGGCGTGCGAGCCCAAGGCATCGTGCGCCATGAGTTGCGCGGCCACTTGCGCGGCAAGACCGTGATCGAGTCCGCGGCGCACGTAGATCTCGGTCAATTCGCGGCGCTCGCCGGCGAAGTCGACTTCCAGCTCGGCACGCTCCTGCGCCAGCGCGGCGGTTTCGGTGTCCGCTTGAGAATGCACGGAAACGTACTCTCCGGTGGCCATCGACATGGCCCCGGCGACCAGTGCCGCCGTGCCGCTGAGCAGGATATTGGCCTGCGAGGCGTGCGCCGCGGCGACCCCCAGGATCAAGCTCGAGGTCGAGACGATGCCGTCATTGGCTCCCAACACGCTGGCGCGTAGCCAGCCCACTCCGCCCAAGCGGTGGCGCTCATGACTGCGTGGACGCATGATGAACTCGCGTCAGGCCTTGCCGGTCTTGGGTCCCAGGAAAAACCAGAGGATGAATCCGAGCACGGGGAGGATGAGCACCAGTACCGTCCACAGGACTTTCCTTCCGGTATCCGCGCCGCTTTGAAATATATTGACGATCGCCCAGACATCGGCGATCAAAATGATCAGACCGCCCAAACCTTGGTATTGCATTTCCGGTCCTCGACGTCATTTCCCCAAGCGCTACGCTACACCTCGCTCCTCATACGATCAATAAAACCCCGGCAATCGAGCTCAAGCCCAGCACCATTTTGTCGAACAGCGTTTGATTGATGCGCATCAACAGCCAGCGGCCCGCCAGCGCACCGAGCAGCACGGCCGGCGCCAGCTTCAAATTGAATTCGAAGCTCTGCGCCGTGACCAAACCGAGCCCGACCATGAAGGGGACCTTGAACAGATTGAGCAGCATGAAAAACACGGCGGCGGTGCCGACGAATTGCATTTTCGGCAGGCGCATGGCGACCAGATAAATCGCCATCAACGGACCGGCCGCATTCGCGATCAAGGTGATGAAGCCGGCGACGACTCCTACGCCCGCCGCGAGGGTCCAGTGCCAGGTCCGCGCGGCTTCCTGCGGCTTCAGGCTCAGGTACCGCCGCCAATAGCCCAGCACGCACAGGGAAACGATGATCACGCCGATGGTGATCCGCGCGGTCCCATCGGAAATGCGTCCGAGTGCGATATACCCGAGCACCACGCCGGCCGCCGTCCACGGCATGAGCTTCCACAAATAGCGCCATTGAGTATGCGTCCGATAAGACAATACCGCGACGAAGTCGCCGAATATCAGCAGCGGCAGCACCAAGCCGCTGGCCTGCTTGCTGCTGGGAAACACGTGCGTGAACAGAGCGACGGAGAGAAGGCTCAATCCGGTGATGCCGGCTTTCGATACGCCGACCATGAAGGCGCCCAGCGCGGCGCAGATCCACTGCAGGGGTTCGGCTATCATGACGGGAAGCTTACCTCGCGCAGCAATGGTTCAAATGCCGAACTTGTACCAAGATACAGCGGAACCCGCGGTACCGACGCCGGCCTTCAGCGGCGACGCAATAACCGATGTGGTCGTGGTCGGCGGTGGCTTCACCGGATTGTCCACCGCTCTGCATCTTGCGGAGCTCGGCGCCAAGGTGGTGTTGCTGGAAGCCGAGGAGCCGGGGTGGGGCGCATCCGGCCGCAACGGCGGCCAAGTCAATCCCGGCCTCAAACATGATCCGGATGAAGTCGAACGCGACTACGGCAAAGAACTGGGCGCGCGCATGAATGCCTTCGCCGGCGCGGCGCCGGCGTTCGTCTTCGATCTCATCAAACGCCATGGCATCCGCTGCGATGCGCGCCGGAACGGGACACTGCGCGCCGCGATTCGAGCGAAGCACGCGGCGCAGGTGCGCGCTGCCGCGGAGCAGCTCGCCCGCCGCAACGCGCCGGTCGCGTTGCTGGAGGGTTCGAGCCTCGAGCAGGCCACCGGCACGACTCGTTATACCGTCGCAATGCTGGATCGCCGGGGTGGGGATTTGAATCCCTTGAGTTATGCGCGCGGCCTCGCACGCGCGGCTCTCGAAGCCGGCGCTGCCGTGCACGGCGGCACGCGGGCCCTTGCCTTGAAGAGGGCCGGCGCCCAATGGCAGGTGGCAACCGCCGCCGGAACCGTGTCCGCGCGGCACGTCGTTCTGGCGACCAACGGTTATACGGACGATCTCTGGCCGAATCTGCGGCGCACGATCGTTCCGCTATTCGGCGCGATCGCCGCCACCGCTCCCCTTTCCGATGCAATCGCGCGCGGCGTCATGCCGAGCCGGGCGGCGCTCTACGAGAGCGGCACCGTCACGGTCTATTACCGGGTCGATGCGCATCAGCGCCTGCTGATCGGTGGCCGCGGTCCCATGCGTGAGATATCCGCCACCTCGAATATCCCTCATTTGTTGGCCTATGCGCGCGTGCTTTGGCCGGGCTTGGCGCAGACGCAGTGGACCCATGCCTGGGGCGGACGGCTGGCGATGACCAGGGATCACTACCCGCACGTACATGAGCCGGCGGACGGCGTGCTGGTCTGCCTGGGCTACAACGGGCGCGGAGTCGCGATGGCCACGGCGCTGGGCGCGCAGCTGGCGCGTCGAATCATGAACCCATCATCCGAGTTCGATATGCCGATCAGCGACATGAAGCGCATTCGCCTGCACGCGTTATGGCCGCTGGCCGTGCGGGCCGCCATTGCGCACGGGCGGTTGACGGATTTTCTCGGGATCTAGGAGCCTGCCCGGGGTTGACTGCCGGGCGCGTCCGCTCAATTGTCGGTATAGAACTGGCGGAGCCGGTGCAGGTCGATGATGACGTCGTAGCGCTGGTCGGCCGGCAGCTTCGCACCCAGGGAAAAGTCGTAGCGGGAGTCGAGATTCGCGATCCCGGGATACAGCTCGTGCATCGCGCGCTTGAACATTTCCCTCGGTACCCATTCGGAGTTCGTCGACAGCGAACCGAATTCATCGTGATAGATCGTCGCGGTCGAGATGTCGGCCGGCGTCGACGTGATGGCGAAGATGCGTGGATGCGCGCCCTGCAAGTGCACGTGTTTCGCGCCCGACATGATCAACTGCCATTCATTGCCCTGAGGCACCGCTATCAACGCGTAGACATGATGTTGCGCCGTGAGGAACGCGATCGAAATGACGACGGTCGCCAACATTCGGCGGCCGCTGGGGCCCCAGCTTTCGGTCAGCACGCGAATCGATGCCACCAGGAAGCAGAGCAGGACCGCGGTCGTCGCCAGGATCGTGCGATAGGTTGCATAGCGCTCCGAGGCGATCATGCTCACGGCGAAGGCAAACACCGGCAGACCGAGCAACGCCGCCAACCAGACGATGCCGCGCGAGCGTCCGTAGCGGCGCCACTCCATCCAGGCGCCCGCCAACAACAGGGCGCCGACGACGGCGGCGCAGCCGAAATACAGCGCATGCTCGCGATGATTGTTGTCGTTCAACACGAACAGGCTGAGGGCATTCGGCAGCGGTTCCTGCAGGAACCAGGCGATCTTGTCGCCCCAGTGATGCTCGAACGCAATTCGCCCGGACTTGACGAAAACCCCCGTCGCGTACAGCCCGCTCATCACGCAATAGGCCAGGCCCAGGGTGCCGACCACAAAACCCAGATGGATCCCCGCCCAGCGCGCGGTCTGCCGCAGGGTTCGATGCCGCTGCGCTATCAGCGCGCCTGCCAGAGGCACCACGTAGAACAAGGCGCTCGGCTGATAGATGAGGGCGCTCACCAGCATGAGCCCGAGCGCCACCGCCCATTGGCCCAGGGCGCGCGCGCGGCCGGCGCTCATTCCCACGTTCAGCGCCCCCTCAACGGTGAAAAAACCTCCGATGGCCAACAGTGCGGTCGCCGCATACGGCCAGCCGACGGCCCAGGCAGCGATCACCTGGGCCGATGGAATCAAGGCGAGCAGCACCGCGAAACTCAGGCTGGTGCCGAACGACCAGCCGAGCGCGCGCAAGCCCCGAAAACTGACCCATGAAATCGCGCCGAGCAGCAGCGAGGCGGCAAAGCGCATCCACTGAAGATTCTGTACCGTGCTGGTCTGGCCATACGTCGCTTGCAGCAGCCAGCCGTAGATGGGCCGCGCATGCGAGGCGCAAAACTTGATGACGGTGCGCGGCTCTTCGTGCGCCTCGCGCAAATTGGAGTAATCGTCGCGCAGTCCAAAATCGTGGAAAGTCGCCGGCCAATAGGTCAAGAGCGGCACCAGGAAGAGCACCGCGGTGAGCAGCCAAGCGCGCGAGCGCAAGACGCTGCGCCGCTCGACTGCAGTACCGGGGTGCCCAATCGGCACCGCGATTGACGGTTCGGTTACGATCGTTTCGGGAACGGACATAATGTTGTCGACGAGCTGACTAATTCTTGGCTGAAATCGATTCTAGCCGTACCAAGCGCCAGAAATCCGTGTCGAAAGCCCAAAAAATTCGTTAAATATCTGTTAACTAGACGAATTCCGGCGATCGGGCGGCTAGGCGGCCACACACAGATTCTTGCCACCGTGTTTGGCGCGATACAGGGCCGCGTCGGCGCGATCGAAGGCCGCTTCCGACGCGTCCTGCGCATGCAGTTCGGTGATCCCACATGAGGCTGTGACGCGCACCGGCGTGCCGCGAAAATGAAACCGCAGGCTTTCGACGGCCTTGCGCACCTGATTGGCGACATTCATGGCCTCCGCCAACTGAAGGCCTATCAGCAACACGGCGAACTCCTCGCCCCCGATGCGCGCGACGAAATCCGTGGCGCGCAGCGCCGCCGTAAAACACCCGGCGACGCTCTGCAGGACGCGGTCGCCCGCGCGGTGTCCGTAGCTGTCATTGATGACTTTGAAATTGTCGATGTCCCACAGCAGCAGACCCGAGGGTGTTCCGCCCCGCGCGCGGCGCTCGATTTCATGGCCGAATCGCTCTTCAAAGAATTTTCGATTGGCGACGCCGGTCAGCGGATCGAGCCGCGCGCCGTGCTTTTCCAGATCCAGCTTGGAATGCAGCTCCTGTGTCTCGCGCTCCAGGTCCGCGATGCGCGCCCGCATGCGTTCGGCGCGACCGTTATATTCCATCAACCGGGTTTGCTCGCGAGCGCGGAAATTGCTGACCTGTTGGGCAACCGTCGCGAGGCGTGCGCTGACGGCGGACTGCAACAGCGCCAATTCCGTGGCCCCGCTCACTTCGTCGGTGAGTTCTCGAACATGCGACATCACCGCTTCGTTGAGCGATCGGGTGTCGTCAAAATGACTGCGGCTGGCGCTGCTCGATTCCGACAGGTAACCCGCCATCTCCTCGAGGCGCGCGGTGACCTCCGACAGCACCGCGGCCGCCTGCAGCCGCTCGCGCGCCAAGGATTCGCCGCGCTCATGAATCAGATCCGCGGTACGCGCGACGATGGCTGCCAGGGCAGCGTCGGTTGCGGCGATTGCCAGCTGCGCAATCAAGTTCTGTATCGCCGAATGGTCGGCTGCGTCCGTCTTGAGGCGCTCGAGCAAGGCCGCAACCGCGGCGCAGGTCGAACTCCAGCGATTGGATATTGCGGCGGATGACGGCGGGGGCGGCGGGGGTGGCGGTACGGCCAATTGCGGTACCGGCGACGTCGCGTCGACCGCCACCACGGCGGTTGTCAACGACTCGGCCAGCCGCTCCAGTTCCGACGCATCCGCCGGGCGCCGGTTGGCCGCCGCGAGCGCCGTCAATTCGTCGTCGAGCTGCGGGTTCACGCCCATGCCCGCCGCGCACAGACGGCCGATCAGTCGACGCAGTATCCGCTCGACTTCCCGCCAGCGCTTTTCCTCGGCCTCCATTTCTAGAAGCGAGTCGCGATATTTTTGTTTCCAGTCGGTGGTTTCGGACACGGGTTTGGTTTCGCGCAGATGCTCCGGATATCGGTCGGAGCGCGAAAAGCTTTAGTTTCGCGGCCCCGTCGATCGCCCGCGGACGCGGATTGAGCGGCCCGTCCGCCCGCCGAAGCGCCGTTTCTTGATGCAGGTCCCATCGGGCCGGGCACCCTTCGCGATAGGCTTTCGCCCAAGGAAACCGCAAACTCATGGTGCAAAAGCCCGCGTTATTGATCGCAACCCTGTTGGTGTCCACGGCCGTCGCGGCGCACCCGAAGATCTATACCTATGTGGATGCGAACGGCATGCGGCACTACACCGATGTGCCGGACAACAACCGCTATCGATTGCTGATACTCTCGCCGCAGGACAGGACCGTGAGCGGCGATCGCTACGATGCGATGCTGCTGGCGAAGGCCGGTCAGTATGATTCGATCATCGAGACAGCGGCCTTCTCGGCATCCGTGGAGCCGAATCTGCTGCGAGCCGTGATCGTGGTGGAGTCAGGATTCAATTCGCGCGCGGTCTCGAAACGGGGCGCCGTGGGGTTGATGCAGCTGATGCCGTCGACGGCAACCCGCTTCGGAGTATCCAATCCCTACGACCCGCGCCAGAACGTGCATGCAGGCGCGCGATACTTGAGGTTTCTCATCGACCGCTTCGGTCACGATGTGAGGCTGGCGCTCGCGGCCTACAACGCCGGCGAAGACGCCGTCGCCCGCAATGGCGGCCAGATTCCGCCCTTTACCGAGACGATGGCGTACGTGCCCCGCGTCTTGAAGATCTACCAGATGCTGAAGGACCAGCCGCGCGCGACGTGAGGGCGGGCGATGGCGGGCCTTGCGTAATACCGACGGCCGCTCGACACTAGCCTCTTCCCGTCATCTTTTGGGGGTAGCGATGGCTCATCCTATCAGACTGGTGATTTGCCTGGCCATCGTCGCGCTCGCCGCGACGGTTCGCCCCGCGGCGGCTGAAGTGGTGAGCGTCGCCGGCAATGGTTTTGAGGTTCGCGAGACCGTGCATACCGCCGCATCCCTGGACAAAGGGTATGCCGCGCTGCTGCTGCCCGCGCGCTGGTGGAACTCCAACCATACTTTTTCGGGAAACGCCGCGAATCTCGTATTGGATGCGCGCGCCGGCGGCTGCTGGTGCGAGACACTGCCCGGCGGCGGTTCGGTCGAACATCTGCGGGTGGTATATGTGTCCCCCGGCAAGACTCTGCGCTTGCGCGGCGCTCTGGGGCCGTTGCAGGGACTTGCCGTCGATGGCGCCATGACATGGAGCGTGAAGGGCGGCGCCGACGGCGCCGACATTTCCATGACCTATGCCGTCGGCGGCTATAACAAGGATGGATTCGATGAACTGTCGAAAGCGGTCGACCACGTGCTCGCCGAACAGCTCGAGCGGCTGCGGAAATTGCTCGACGGTGAAGCGGCGCTGCACGGCCACTGACCAACGAGCGCGTTGATTTGCGCGCCACCGCCCCCATACGAGTCGAACCGGTGATTCGGCGGAGCGCGCGCATTGAACCTTCCATCCTCAGATAGTGGCCCCGGCGCGGACTCACCGCTGCCCGCCGTGGTCTTTCGCGGATCGAAGTCGCTCTGCCACGAATTCAGTTTGGTGCTCGAGTCGAAGTCCATCGACCATGAGGTGCTGGAGAGCGGCGGCTCCTGGGTGTTGACGGTGCCGCCGGCGCTGGTTCAGCCAGCGTATGACGAAATCAGCCGCTATTCTGCGGAACGCCAGGCGCCGCGCGCCCGGCTCACTCTCATGGAACCCTTTGGCGGCGCCGCGATCGGCGCCTTGGGCTATGTACTCGTTTTGTTGCTCGTGGCGTACTGTGCCGGCATTGGCCTGTTCAGCGCCGACTGGCTGTCGCTGGGCGCTCTTGACGCCGGCGCCGCCCGGGAATGGTGGCGGGCCGTGACGGCGCTGACCTTGCACCTGGATCAGGAACACCTGCTCGGCAATCTGCTGTTCGGAGTATTCGCCGGGATTGCCGCCGGCCGCCTGCTGGGACCCGGCGTGGCATGGGCGAGCATTCTGGGCGCGGGGGCGCTCGCCAACTACGCGGAAATAATCATTGCGCCGTCCACCCATCGAGCGGTCGGCGCATCGACCGCCGTGTTCGCGGCTTTGGGGTTGCTCGCCGGATTGGCGTGGCGGCAGCGGCTGACGATGCGCGAGCGACGCTGGTATCGATGGGCGCCGCTCATCGCCGGGGTGTGTTTGTTGACCCTGCTGGGCGCAGGTACTGCGCACGTGGATGTACTCGGGCACGCCCTCGGATTTCTCATGGGTGTGGGCGTCGGCTGGCTGTACGCACGCGCCGGTATCCCCCGCGATCGCGGTAAGCGGCTGCAGATCGCCACGGGAGCCGGCGCCGCCTTGCTGGTAGGCGTGGCCTGGCTCTTGGCGCTCGGCCACATGAGTTGAGCGGCCGCGCACGTTCAGCGCCGGGCAGGCCTTCAGGTTTTTGCGACCACCCCGTCCGGCGTGAGCTTGTCGATGGCCTGCGGCAGAACCTTGGACAGCTTGGCCGCCAGGTCTTCGGGCGACATGCCGAATCTGGCCGCGAGCTGCTTCACCGCGTCGGAGCCCAGCGCCTGGTGAATCTGGTCGGGCGTGATGGGCTGGTTGGCCCCGGTTCCCACCCATGAGCGCACCGTGCCGCCAAGTCCCTGCGCCTCCAACTGCGCCACGATTCCCTGCACTCCGCCATGTTTTTCGATCAAACCATTGACCACGGTGGCCATTTCGGCGCCGATCACTCCGCCCAGCAATCCATCGAACAATCCCATGTTGAGGTCCTCGTAGATTTAAGCGCGTTTCGCCAGCAGATCGCGGATTTCCTCGAGAAGCACTTCGGATCTCGGCGGGGGCGCGGGCGGCGGCGGGGCGACGGGCGCCGGCCTCTTGAGCCGGTTGATGGCCTTGATGACCAAGAACAGCACCAGCGCGATGATGATGAAATCAAAAACGGTCTGCAGGAATGCGCCGTACTTGATCAGCACATCCTTGCCGGTGGGGTCCTTGCCGAGAGCCACCGCCAAATCCGAGAAATTGAAGCTGCCCATGATCCTGCCGAGACCCGGCATGAACAAATCGCCAACCAATGAGGACACGATTTTTCCGAAGGCTGCGCCGATGATCACGCCGACCGCCAGGTCGACCACATTGCCCTTCATCGCAAATTCTTTGAATTCCGCACCTAGTCCCACGGCAATCTCCTTGTTTTAGTGAGCGCCGAACCATGGTACTGAGCGCCACCGGTGCGGGCAAGCGCCGCTCCAGCGTCAAAATTGCGCGTGCAGGCGCACCGCTACGACGGAGACGGGTCCCCGGTCGCGATTGTAGGCGGGGTGATCGATCCATTGATAATCGAAGCTCAGATGCGCCGCCCGCGACAGCGCCACCGAATAATACGTCTCGATGATTTGTTCGGGCCCCGGGTGCGGCAGCCGGCCATCGCCCACGAGAATGCCGAGTCCGCCGGCATTCAAGTAGCGCTCGCGCGCGGCGGAGATGCCGTTGCTGATGGCGGCCACACCCCACGTGTCGCCGGCGCGATGCCAGCGTGTCCCTTGCAGCGACAGTCCGGCAGACACGGTCCGGTCGATATCCGTGAACTCATAGGCCTCTACATTGCCGGCGGCTCTGCCGAGACGCGCAAATGCGCCTAAGTCCGCCGCCAGTTCCTGCTCCACATCGAGGCTGGCGCCGGCGCGGCCGCGGTACTTGCGTACCGCCGTGATGTCCACCGCCGTTCCGGTGCGTTCGGCGAGTTGCACGGCATCGTCGAGCAAACCCATGCGCCCACGGCTGTCGAAGACGGTGAGGAGCATCCGGCCGGCGCGGCCGGCGAGCTCATGGCGCTTCTCGAGTTCGAGCATGGACTGAAACTCGTGAAATCCCGGATCGAGGTGCGTGCTGTTCGGCACATCGGATAAATCGAACAGGCCCCCGCGCAGCGTCCAGGATCCCTGGTACCACTCGATCGCGGCTCCCGCGGTGTAGCCCCAGGCGTCGGCCGCGTAATCAAAGCTGCCGGCATCGATGGCGGCCCAATTGAAAAAATCCATACGCGGATCGTGGGCATATTGATTCGTGTCGAAAATGTCTCCGACGCTGAATTTGCCGACGGTGATCACCACTCGGTTGGCGCCGCGCATACCGCCCAGCTGGTTCGCCGCGGCGTCGACCGGCTGGGAGGCATCGTCCAGATTCAGCGTCTGGCGCACGAACACCCGCGGCAGGCGCAGATAGGGCTGATTCTTGCCGATCTTATAGTCCTCGCCGCTGGGAAATCCGGCAACGCCCAGTGTGTTATCGAGACCGAAGCCCTGATCGATCTCGCCGTTGATCCAGCCCTCCGCACCGCGCCACAGGCGCGCCCCCAGATACAGCGTGGCATCGGTGGTCTCGGCGCCGCGATTGGGCGTCAGACTATTGGTCCCGGTGTAGGGCGAGTTGAATCCCGAGGTCTCTTGTTCCACGTAGGTGAATTGCCCATGGACTGCGAAGGTCTCCGCGGGGGGATCCTCGCCCGTGGCCATGGCGCCGGCCGCCGCCGCCGAGGTCCACGGCGCCAACAAGGCCGCCGCCGACAGCGCGAGCGGGGCGCCGGAAAATTCGAGGACAGTGGCCGCAAATGCCCGCGATGCGCTGGAGATACTTCGTAGCACTTCGATTATTCAGGAGCGCATACGCCGCGGCCTCAGGCGCTCGGCGCGAACATCCGGTCGATCGCCGTGAAATGGCGCCGCGCATAGGCCAACACCTGGGCGTCGGTGGGGTGATCGGCATTCTCGACGGCAACGACGGCGCGGCCCAATTGCGGGTGCTTGTCGCGCAGGTAGGCGGCGAATTCCTGTTTGGTCTGCGCAGGTCCGATCACGAGGATTTCATGCGCCCCCTCGAGCGCGTGCGCGACATCATCGAAATAATGGCGATCGGCGGGAGACTTATGGCCGCCGTGCGCGCTCTTGCGGCTGTGGACGCGTTGATGTTGGTCATGCGCATGGATCACGGTGCTCGCCTGTTCGGTGGAAGTGAAGTGCCAGGCGGTCGCCTTCTGATGGTCTATCCAGACGATGGCATGATAGTGTGACATTTATATTTCCTCGATGAATTCGCGCGATGGCATGCGGCCGATAGTCTATTGTAGACGCGTGCAATCTGCGCGCACACGAGGTACCCGATGCCCAATGTGCTCACCATCAACGGCGGATCCTCGAGCATACGCTTCGCCATCTTCGATGCGGCCCGGACACCGCAGCGGTTGCTGCGGGGGAAAATGGACCGCATCGGCACCGAGCATGCGAGCCTGACCGTCGAGCCGGGGGCCGGATTTGCACCGGTCCACCCCGAGGTCGAGTCCGGGACACGCGCCGCGGCCGGTGATTTTTTGATGGATTGGCTGGAATCGCAGCCATTGTTCAAAACGATCGGAGGGGTGGGGCACCGCGTGGTGCACGGCATGCTGCACACCGCGCCGGAGCTGGTCACGACGCCGCTGATCGACGAACTGAAACGCATCATTCCCTTTGATCCCGAGCACCTGCCGCGCGAACTCGAACTCATCGAAACCGTGCGGCGCCGCCACCCGCAATTGCCGCAGGCCGTTTGCTTCGACACGGCGTTTCATCGAACCATGCCGCGCGTTGCCACGCAATTGCCGATTCCGCGCCGCTACGCGGACAAGGGCGTTCAGCGCTATGGTTTTCATGGCTTGTCGTATACATTTCTGATGCAGGAACTGATGCGCCTAGGCGACCCTGCCGCGGCGCAGGGCCGCGTCATCCTCGCGCACTTGGGCAGCGGCGCCAGTCTCGCGGCGGTGCGGGACGGCCGGTGCATCGATACCAGCATGGGATTTACGCCGACTGCGGGGTTGGTGATGGGCACCCGATCCGGGGACTTGGATCCCGGGCTCATGAGCTATCTGGCGCTTGACGAAGCGATGAATGCAATGCAATTCCGGACCATGGTCAATCACGAATCGGGGATGCTCGGAGTCTCGCAGAGCAGCGCGGATGTGCGGGATCTGCTGGATCGAGAAGCCGGCGATCCGCGCGCGGCGGAGGCCCTCGCGCTGTTTTGCTACCAGGCAAAGAAATGGATCGGTTCGTTTGCCGCGGCGCTCGGCGGCCTGGACACCCTGGTGTTTGCGGGGGGCATCGGCGAAAACGCGGCGCCCGTGCGCCAGCGCATCTGCGAAGGCCTGGAATATCTCGGCATCCGCATCGACGAGAACGCCAATATTCGGCATGCACTGCGCATTTCGACTGACTCGGGATCGCCCGTCACGGTGCGCGTGATCCGCACCGACGAGGAGTCCGTGATTGCCGCCGCCAGCATCCGCCTGATGGGATTTGAACCGACACAGGAGGCATAGACGATGCAACCACCGGCTGTGGCGCCGACGCTCGATGCAGAGCTGGCGCGGAAAATGGACGCCTACTGGCGCGCCGCGAACTACTTGTCCGTCGGTCAGATCTATCTGTGCGACAACCCGCTGCTGAAGGAGCCGCTGACGCTGGCGCACGTCAAACGCATGCTCCTGGGGCACTGGGGAACGACGCCAGGACAGAATTTCATCTACACGCATTTGAATCGGGTCATCAAGAAATACGATCTGGACATGATTTACATGTCGGGGCCCGGGCATGGCGGTCCGGCCGTCGTGGGCGGCACCTATCTCGAGGGAACGTACAGCGAGATCTATGCCAATGTCAGCCAGGATGAGGCCGGTTTGAAGAAGCTGTTTACCCAGTTCTCGTTTCCCGGCGGGATACCGAGCCATGCCTCGGCGGAATGTCCCGGGTCGATTCACGAGGGCGGCGAACTCGGCTATTCGCTGAGTCATGCATTCGGTGCGGTCTTCGACAATCCCGAACTTCTGGTGGCGTGTGTGATCGGCGACGGCGAGGCCGAGACCGGACCGCTCGCCACCTCGTGGCATTCCAACAAGTTCTTGAATCCCGCGAGCGACGGCGCGGTGCTGCCGATTCTGCATTTGAACGGCTACAAGATCGCCAATCCGACGATTTTGGCGCGCATTTCCCGCGAAGAGCTGCAGCAGTTGCTGCGCGGCTATGGCTGGACCCCGTACTTCGTCGAGGGTCATGAGCCGATGCCCATGCATGAGGCAATGGCGGCGGCGTTGGATGCCGCCATCGAGCAGATCCGCCAAATCCAGACGGATTCGCGCGCTCGCGGCAAAACCGAGAGGCCACGCTGGCCGATGATCGTGCTCGCCTCGCCCAAGGGCTGGACGGGACCCAAGGTGATCGACGGCAAGGCGAACGAAGGAACCTTTCGCTCGCATCAGGTGCCCTTGTCCGATCCCGCGAAGAATCCCGAGCATCTGCGCCAGCTGGAAAACTGGCTGCGCAGCTATCGCCCCGAGGAGTTGTTCGACGAGCAAGGCCGGCTGCGGCCGGAGCTCAAGGCCCTGGCGCCAAGCGGCGCGCGGCGCATGGGCGCGAATCCCAACGCCAACGGCGGCATGCTGCTGCGCGATTTGCGGATGCCCGACTTTACCGACTATGCGGTGACCGTACCCAGTCCGGGCGTCGCGGGAATCGGCGATACGCATGTGTTGGGGCGATTCTTGCGCGATGTAGTGAAGCTGAACGCCGCGCCGCGGAATTTTCGCATTTTCGGTCCGGATGAAACGATGTCGAACGGTCTGGAGGCGGTGTTCGAGGCGACCAATCGCCAGTGGCTGGGCGCCGTCGCCGAGAACGACGAGTTTCTGGCTCGCAGCGGCGCGGTCTTGGAAATGCTGAGCGAACACCAATGCGAGGGCTGGCTCGAAGGCTACTTGCTCACCGGACGGCACGGGCTGTTCAATTGCTATGAGGCGTTCATTCACATCGTCGATTCGATGTTCAATCAGCATGCGAAATGGCTGAAGGTCACGGCGGACCTGGCGTGGCGGCGCAAGATCGCGTCCCTCAACTACCTCTTGAGTTCGCATGTCTGGAGACAGGATCACAACGGCTTCACGCATCAAGACCCGGGCTTTCTCGACCATGTGGTCAACAAGAAAGCCGGGATCGTGCGGGTGTACCTGCCGCCGGACGCCAATTGCCTGCTGTCGGTGATGGATCATTGCCTGCGCAGCCGCCACTACGTCAATGTGGTGGTGGCAGGCAAACATCCCGCCCCGCAATGGCTGTCGATGGATGCGGCGGTCAAGCACTGCAGCGAGGGCATTGGGATCTGGCAATGGGCCAGCAACGACAGCCAAGCCGAGCCGGATCTGGTCATGGCCTGCGCCGGCGATGTGCCGACGCTCGAGACGCTGGCGGCGGTGTCGATCCTGCACCGGCAGCTCCCTGAGCTCAAGGTTCGGGTGGTCAACGTCGTCGATCTGATGAAGCTGCAGCCGCCGTCGGAACATCCCCACGGTTTGAACGACAATGATTTCGACTCGCTATTCACCCGGGACAAGCCCGTCATCTTCGCCTTCCATGGGTACCCGTGGCTGATTCATCGGCTGACCTACCGCCGCCACAACCACGAGAACCTGCATGTGCGCGGGTACAAGGAAGAGGGCACCATCACCACGGCGTTCGACATGACGGTGTTGAACGATCTGGATCGCTTTCACTTGGTCGTGGACGCGATCAACAGGCTGCCGCAGACGGGCAGCCGCGGCGTTTATTTGAAGCAGCAGCTGCAGGATAAACTGATCGAGCACAAGCGCTACATCGGCCGCCACGGACAGGACATGCCGGAAATCAGGGACTGGGTGTGGCCTCATTGAATGGATTTCGCCGAAAAAATTGCTTGCGCACCGGCCCCGGCCCCATGTACTTTGCCATGCAAAGTTGAAGGGTATCTTGCTTGACAAATATTGATGAGGCACTTTCCCGTTTCAGCGCGATCGGCGACCGGTTCGCGCTGCGGATGTCGATGCGGCTGCGGCTGCGGCTGCCGCTGCCGCTGCCGCTGCTGATGCTCGCGCTGGCGCTCGCTGCGCGTGGCGCCCACGCCGGCGGCGGACCGTTGGGGATCGATCATGAATTGCCGCTCGATCAAAGCGGTATTTGGGCGCGCAAATACCAGACCGGGCTCGAGGCTGGCGTGGTGGTCATTGAAGCGGCCGGAAGCCTATGGTTCGGGAACGACAACAAGCTGGGCCATACCCTGTGGCAAACGGTCGATTCCTCGGTCATATCCGCGGTCGGCGCGCAGCTGCTCAAATACGGGTTCAGCCGCGCCCGGCCCTACCAGGGCGATAATCCCAATCAATGGTTTCGGGGGCGTTGCTGCCAGAGCTTTCCGAGCGGCGAAGTGACCCTGCAAGCCAGTTTTGTGACGCCCTTTATCGCCAATTACGCGCGGCAAAACACTTGGGTTTGGTCTCTCGAGCTGCTGCCGGTTTACGACGCGTTCGCGCGCCTGAAGAGCCACGCACATTGGCAAACGGATGTCATCGCCGGCTGGGCGCTGGGCACGGGGATTGGATATTGGAGCACGACACGCGATACCCCGCTGTCGGTTCAAGTACTGCCGCGCGGACTGTCCGTCGGATACTACAAGCGGTTTTAGTTTCGGTCCGCGCCGCCGATACAGCCTGAATCCAGTATGATACAAGGTACCCCTGTCGCCATCGAGGGGTACCGCAGGCATGGACTTGCATTTCAAATGCACGCAATGCGGAAAATGCTGCCAAAACCTCAAGCTGCCCTTGACCGTGTCGGAAGCCATGGACTGGCTCACGAACGGCCGCACAGTGCAGATCATCTGCGAGGCAATGCCCTGGCTCGAGGAGCCGCCGGCGGATGATCGGAAAGCCGCTCATCGGCGCCGGCGTTCCTTCGCGACGATGAGTGGATCGATGCCCACGCGCGCGATGGTCATCCTGGCCGCCGACCTCGCCGGTCGCTGCCCGAACCTGCAGGCCGATATGCGGTGCGGCATCTACGAGCGCCGCCCGCTGGTCTGCCGCATCTATCCCGCCGAGATCAACCCTGTTCTGCAACTCGAGCCGGCGAACAAAGCGTGTCCGCCGGAAGCGTGGACGGTCGATCATCCGTTGATACAACGCGACGGCCGGGTCACCGATGATCGCGTTCGTGAAGACATTCAGCAATCGCGCGACACGGATGCGCGCGATGTGCAGGTCAAGCGGCGGCTGTGCGCCGCATTGAAACTGAATTCCGCGTCCTTGGCGGACGAAGGTTTCGTGGTGTACTCCCCCGACGGTGCCGCGCTCTTGACGGAGCTTGCCCGGGCTGTCGATCATCCGGACAGTGAGGCGATCGAGCCTCAATGGCGCTTCATCTCGAATCGAGCCGAGACGATCGCTTCCCTTGCGATGCACGGAGCGATCGGTTCGCACGTCCACGAAAGGGACAACGGTCCCTTTGAGTATCTCGGCTTTCGGCCGCCATCGACGAGCGCAGCGTAGTTTTGATGATCGACGCCGCAATTACTCATGTAACCGACACCGCTCTATGGGTCGCCGCTTGCAGGGCGGCGGAAGCCGAAAGAGCCGACGCCGCGTTTCACGATCCGTTGGCCTCCGTGCTTGCCGGAGAACGCGGGCGTCGAATTGCGCGCTCCATTCCGCGCTCCGCCTCAACGGCTTGGGGCGTGGTCGTTCGCACGTCGGCAATCGACCGGCTGATTGGCGAAGCAGTTCAGGCCGGAGTCGACACCATTTTGAATCTGGGTGCGGGCTTGGATACCCGGCCCTACCGGATGAATTTACCGGCGCATCTTCGCTGGCTCGAAATTGATTTTCCCAACATCGTCGAATTGAAAAACACCCGGCTGGCGGAGCATAAGGCGGTCTGCAGGGTTGAGCGGATTGGATTCGATCTGACGGACGGTTCGTCCCGCCGTCGGCTCTTCGCTCGCTATGGCGCGGAATCCAGCAGCACGTTGTTGATCGCCGAGGGCGTCATCCCGTATTTCTCCAATGACGAGGCTGCGAGCCTCGCGAGGGACTTGTATTCCATTCCATCTTTTCGCCACTGGATTCTTGATTTCGACAACTCAGGAAAGCGGGGGATGCCGCGCGGTTGGGCCAGAAAATTGCGAGCCGCGCCTTTCCTGTTTTCCGTGGAAAATTGGTTCGAGTTCTTCAAACAAGCCGGCTGGCGGGCTCGCAAGGTGATTACGAGCGCCGAGGAGTCGGAACTTTTCAACCGGCCGTGCCCGTTTCCCTTTCCGTGGGGTCTCATCGTGCGCGCACTCCCCGAGCTTCGCCGCAGAGTGCTCACCGTGAGCGGCGCGGTGTTGATGGAGAAGAATGCAACCCCGCCGGAGCCGGATGACGCGGCGTCGGGAGGACCTTGATGGACGATCACCCCGTCTTGCCCTCGGATGTCTGGTCGGAGTGGCTCCTGCACCGACGCCACGCGGACGATCCCGCTTATGAGCAGGTTGTCCGCAAAGTGGTGCAACGTGTCGCCGACCGGGTGCTCGACGACGCCAAACTTGCCGCCGGGATGACCCTGGCCGATGTCGGTGCCGGCGAGGGCCTGCTGGCGCTTCGAGCCATCGAACGCATCGGCCCTTCGCTCAGCGTCGTGCTGACCGATATCTCCGCGCCCATGCTTCGTCACGCCGAATCGCTCGCGTTGCAACGCGAGGTGAGGAGTCAATGCGCGTTTCTTGAATGCTCGGCCGAGGCGCTCAACGGCATTGGCGATTCTGCGGTCGACGCCGTCGCGACTCGCGCGGCTCTCGCGTACGTGTCCGACAAGAGCGCCGCTTTGCGCGAATTCCATCGTGTGCTCAAGCCGGGCGGCCGCATCTCGATTGCCGAACCCATTCTTCAAGATGACGCGTTTTTTGCGCGAGCCTTGCGAAAACGCATCGACACCGAACCGAGTGGATCGCAAGACCGCTTCCTGACTCTGCTGCATCGCTGGAAAGCCGCGCAGTTTCCCGACACCGAGGAACTATGCGCCAAGAGTCCGATCACGAACTTTTCCGAACGCGACTTGCTCAACTTGGTCCGTGGTGCCGGTTTTACCGAGATCCACCTGCAACTCCACATCGACGTCGTACCCGCTCTGATCACATCATGGGAGGTTTTTCTGGGCACCTCGCCGCATCCCTGGGCGCCGCCTCTCAGCGTCATCCTGGCCGAACAGTTCACTGCGGATGAACGGCAGTTCTTCGAGCAGATCGTCCGTCCGACCGTCGAATCCGGCACGAATCTCAGCACCGAGCGAATCGTGTACCTCAACGCGACGAAGGCCCGCGCCTGAAGTTGCTGCGGCTGAGCGGGGTTGCGCCGGCCCTGTTGCCGCTGGCATGGGCACCGGCCGCGCACGCGCAAACGGATGAGATTCAAGTGTATGACGCCGCGGTTGCCAAGCCCGGTGTTTTCAATCTGACCTGGCACAACAATTTTATTTCCCGCGGCAGCGAAACGCCGGCCTTTCCCGGCGCCATCGTGCCGGACAAGTCGCTCAACGGCGTCACGGAATGGGCTTATGGGGTCGCCCCATGGTTCGAAGCCGGAGTGTATTTTCCGCTGTACTCAATCGCCGGCGACGGCAGCGTTCTGTACAACGGATTCAAATTGAGGACCCTGTTCGTCTCCCCGAATGCGGCGGAGCGCGAGGTTTTTTACGGCGTCAATTTCGAATTCAGCTTCAATACGGCGCATTGGAACGAGCGGCGCTACACGTCCGAGATCCGCCCCATCGTCGGCACTCACGTCGGCCGTTTCGATTTCATTTTCAATCCCATCGTCGACAACTCCTATCAGGGAGTGTCGAAGCTGGAATTCGTGCCCGCCACACGCGTTGCCGTGAGAGTTGCCGATAGTTTCAAGTTCGCGCTGGAGGAATACGACGACTTTGGGCGCGTCAGCCATTTTCTTCCCGCCGCCAGGCAATCCCACCAATTGTTCTCGGTGGTCGACATACACACCCATCGGTTCGACATCGAGGCGGGTGTGGGCGCGGGCCTCACCGGCGCGTCGGATCATCGGGTTTTCAAGTTGATTCTGATGAAGGATCTTTGATGGCCGGCGGCCCTCGTCAAGAAATCGTTGACACAGTGTCAATAATTGGCTATTGTTCAGGGCATGTCCTATATTGCCGAACGACGGGGAGAGGAAAAGGAGCGCCGCCGCGCCGAGATCCTCGATGCCGCGGAGGCGCTATATGCCGAAAAGGGCTGGGATGCGTTGACCGTCGACCAGGTGGCCCGCAGCGCGCGCCTGTCGCGCGCTCTGGTGTACGTGTATTTCCGTGACAAGGAGGAGCTGCTGTTCGCCATCGGTGAACGCGCCATGGGCCTGCTGCGCGATCGATTCACCGCGGCCGCCGCGGGGCATGCGCTCGGGATGGATCAAGTGGAGGCAATCGGCCGCGCCTATATGGCCTATGCTCATGAATTTCCTCATTACTTTGACTTCTGTTCACGCTTCCAGGCGCATTCCGTAGCGGTCGATCCGGGGTCCCACGAGAGCGCGTGCCGCGTCGCCGGGGATGAGGCCATCGGTGTCGTGGTGCAGGCCATCCAAACCGGCATTGCCGACGGCAGCATCCGCGCCGACGTGGGAGAACCCATGCTCCTGGCCGTCACCCTATGGGCGTTCACCCACGGCATCATCCAGCTCGCCATGGCCAAGGGTGCCGATTTGGCCAGGTTCGAGATAACCATCCCCGACTTCAGCAATTACGCCTTGGGACTCATACGCACGGTCGCCCAAAGCGCCACAGGCGCCCAAAGCGCCGCGGGTGGCCAATGTGTCGCCGCTGCCCAGAGCGCCGCGGACCGCCGGCCACCCGGCTGAGGCGGCTTTTTTTTGGATCCGGAGTTGACACATGTCTAGTTTATCTACAAGTGACGGCGCAATTCTCCCGCGAAGTGTCGGCTCCAGTCTCCCGCGAGGGCGACGAGGGTGGACGTTTAATGCCGGGCTTCGCGCGCTGCGGGCTGCGTCCTTGGCGATCTTCGCTGTGTGGGCGCTCGGGGCCTGCCACGGAAAGGCGCCCCGCGCCGTGCCGCCCGCCATAGTCCTCGCGCTGCCCGTGCTCTCGGATTCAGCCGCCGGCGCCGGAGCCGGCGAGGGCATTCGATACCCGGTTGAAGCGGCCGCACGCTACTCGAACGCCGTCTCGTTCCGAGTTGCCGGCAAGCTGATCGAACGCAAGGTGCGGCTCGGTGACTCCGTGCGTCGGGGACAGGTGATCGCCCGGCTCGATGCGGTGGACGCGGAGAAGCAGGCGGCCAGCGCCCAGGCCGTGCTCGATGCCGCCGATCATCGACTGACCTTTGCAAAGCAGCAGCTCGATCGCGACCAGACACAGTTCGCGCAGAATCTGATTGCGGCCAATCAGCTGGAGCAGACTCAGGATGCTTACGCGGCCGCGCTGGCGGGGCGTGAGCAGTCGGCGGCGCAGCTGGTCGTGACGCGCAACACTCTGCAATACAACACGCTGATGGCGGACCACGACGGCGTCATCACCAGCGAAAATGCGGATACCGGTCAAGTGGTATCCGCCGGACAAGCCGTCTACGGACTCGCCTGGTCGGGGGACACCGACGTCTTTCTGGATGCCGCTGCCGGCGACTTGGGGCGGATTGCCATCGGTCAGACCGCAAGCGTCACGTTTGCGGCGTTGCCCGGCCGCCGCTTCGCGGCGCGCGTGCGCGAAGTGGCCCCTGCGGCCGACAGTCAAAGCCGCACCTATCGGGTCAAGCTGGGGTTGCTTCAACCCGAACCCGCGGTGCGATTCGGCATGACGGGGGATGCGACGCTGTCGTCCAGCGGCGCTTCGGCGGCGGGAGCTTCGGGCAACGCGGCCGGCGGGCCGGCCTTCAAGGTCCCGGCGACCGCCATTTTTCATCACGGCAAAACACCGGCGGTCTGGGTGATTCGCCCTGCCGATTCGACCCTCGAGCTGCGGCCCGTGACTGTCAGCAGCTACGGCGAACGCAGCACGGTTGTCACCGCGGGCTTGAGGGAGGGTGACACCGTGGTGCAAGCGGGTGTGCACACGGTCTTTGCGGGTCAGCACGTGAAGCCGGTCAAGCCGCTGTTCGAGGGCGAGGGCGAGGGCGAGGGCACGGGCGAGCGCGAGGGCGCGCAATGAGCACAACCTTTGTCCCGGAGGATCACCGATTCAATTTGTCGAGCTGGACTCTGCGCCACCAGGCACTGGTGATTTTCGTGCTCGTGCTGGCGACGCTCTTTGGTCTTCTGTCCTATCGCAAGCTCGCGCAGTCCGAGGATCCGCCGTTCACCTTCAAAGTCATGGTGGTCCGTACTTTCTGGCCGGGCGCGACGGCGCGCCAGGTTCAGGAGCAAGTGACCGATCGGATCGCCCGCAAGCTGCAGGAGACGGCGGACGTCGACTTTCTGCGCAGCTATTCGCGGCCGGGCGAGTCCACGCTGTTCTTCACCATCAAGGATGCGGCGCCGCCGTCGCAGGTCCCGGACACGTGGTATCAGGTCCGCAAGAAAGTCGGCGACATCGCCTACACGCTGCCGGCGGGAGTACAAGGTCCTTATTTCAACGATGAGTTCGGTGATGTCTATACGAATCTCTATGCCCTGGAAGGCGACGGGTTCTCGCCGGCACAGCTGCATGACTATGCCGAGCGGCTGCGCACCGAGTTGCTGCGCGTGCCGGACGTCAACAAGGTCGACTTCATCGCGGACCAGGAGCAGCGCGTCTACGTCGAGATCGCCAACGCGCAGCTGGCGAAGCTCGGCCTGACGCCCCAGCAGATCGCCGACGCGGTCGACGCGCAGAACTCGGTGTCCGGCGCGGGGCTGTTCACGACCGCCGACGATCGCGTTTATGTTCGGCCGAGCGGTCAGTTCCAGGACATCGACATGCTCGCGCAGACGCTCATTCAAGTGAACGGCCGCGTGATCCGCCTCGGCGACATTGCGGCCATTCATCGCGGCTACACGGATCCGCCGAGCGAAATCATGCGCTTCGGCGGCCGGGCCGTGCTCGGGATCGGCGTGACCATGGCGCCGTCGGGCGACGTCGTTGCCCTCGGCAAGAAGCTGGATGCAGAGGCCTCGCGCCTGCGCGCCGCGCTTCCCGCCGGACTCAAGCTCACGGAAGTGGCCAGCATGCCGCACGCGGTCTCGCGGTCGATCGACGATTTCGCCGAGGCCGTCGCCGAGGCGATCGCCATCGTGCTGGTGGTCAGCCTGATCAGTCTCGGCTTTCGCACCGGAATGGTGGTGGTGATTTCGATACCGCTGGTACTGGCCGCAACCACGCTCTGCATGTATCTGTTGCACATCGGCCTGCACAAGGTTTCGCTCGGCACGCTGATCCTGGCCCTCGGACTGCTCGTCGATGACGCCATCATCGCGGTCGAGACCATGGCAGTGAAGCTCGAACAGGGCTTCGACCGGCTGCGTTCGGCCGCTTTCGCCTACACCAGCACCGCCTTCCCCATGCTTACCGGCACGCTGGTCACGGTCTCCGGGTTCCTGCCGATCGCGCTCGCGAAATCGGCGACCGGCGAGTACACGCGTTCGATTTTCGAGGTGTCCGCGATCGCGCTGCTGCTGTCCTGGTTGGCCGCCGTCATCGTGATTCCGCTGCTGGGCTACCACATCCTGACGGAACATCCGACGCGCCGCGCGTTTGGCTTTCACCACGGGGCGGAGCAGCCCCCGAAGGCGGCGCCGGCCGAGCACCATGACGTCTACGACACGCGTTTTTACCGCCGCCTGCGCGGCTGGATCGGCTGGTGCGTGGACCGGCGCGGGTTGGTACTCGGCGTGACGCTGGCGCTGTTCGTTGCGGCTCTTGCGGGATTCAAATTCGTGCCGCAGCAATTCTTCCCGAGCTCGGACCGCCCGGAACTGCTGATCGACCTGCGCCTGCCGGAAGGCGCATCGCTGGCCGCGACGCTGCGCGAAGCGCAGCGGTTCGAATTCGTTCTCGCAAAGCGTCCTGAAATCGATCACACCATCGACTTTGTCGGCGCGGGCGCTCCGCGCTTTTATCTGCCGCTCGATCAGCAGCTCGCGGCGCCCAACTTCGCCCAGTTCGTCGTGACCGCGAAAAGCGTCAAGGACCGCGAAAAACTCGCCGCGGCCCTCGCCGAGGTGCTGCGCACGGATTACTCCTCGGTGCGCACGCGGATCAGCCGGCTCGAGAATGGTCCGCCGATCGGCTTTCCGGTCCAGTTCCGCGTCAGTGGGCCGGAGATCGGCACGGTACGGCAGCTGTCGGAGGAGGTGGCCACGGTCATGCGCGCCAATGCGGATACCGCCAATGTGCAGTTCGATTGGGATGAGCCCGCCGAACGTTCGGTGCACTTCGAAGTCGATCAGACCAAAGCGCGCCAATTGAACATTTCGTCGCGGGAAATCGAGAACTATCTGCAGATGTCGCTGACCGGCTTCACCATGACGCAGTTCCGAGAGCGCGACAAGCTCATCGGCGTCGACTTACGCGCGCCGCAAGGCGACCGCGTCGACCCATCGCAGATCGAACGGCTGGCGATTCCATCGCAGAATGGCACGGCGGTGCCTCTCGCCGCACTCGGCCATTTCACCTACGGACTGGAATACGGCGTGGTGTGGGAGCGCGATCGGCAGCCGACGATCACGGTGCAGTCCGACGTGCAGCACAACGCGCAGGGAATCGATGTGACGACGCGAATCGACAAAGCGCTTGGCACGCTGCGACAGCGGCTGCCGGTGGGATACCGGGTCGAGATCGGCGGCGCCGTCGAAGAGAACGGCAAGGCTCAGGCATCGATCAACGCGCAAATGCCGTTGCTGGTGGTGGCGGTGCTGGTGCTGTTGATGGTTCAGCTGCAGAGCTTCAGCCGCGTCCTGATGGTGGTGCTCACGGCGCCGCTCGGGTTGATCGGGGTGGTGATTGCGCTGCTGCTGTTCCGCATGCCGTTCGGATTCGTGGCCATGCTCGGCACCATCGCGATGTTCGGGATCATCATGCGCAATTCGGTGATCCTGGTGGACCAGATCGAGCAGGACATCCGCCTGGGACACAGTCGTTTCGAAGCGGTGATCGGCGCGACGGTGCGGCGGTTCCGCCCCATCACGCTGACCGCGGCCGCCGCGGTTCTCGCGCTCATTCCGCTGCTGCGCAGTAATTTCTTCGGCCCCATGGCGACCGCGCTGATGGGCGGCATCACGGTGGCCACCGTGTTGACGCTGTTTTATCTGCCGGCCCTGTATGCATTGTGGTTCCGGGTGCGGCGCGACGAGATGCCGCCGGAGGCAGCGTGATGAAGGTGCGAATGAATCGGGCGAGAAAGCCCGCGCCGGCCGCGTTCAGCGGAGTGGCCACGGTCAGCGGAATGGCCACGGTCAGCGGAGTGGCCACGGTCAGCGGAGTGGCCACGGTCAGCGGAGTGGCGGCGTTGACGTTGAGCATCGCCGCGTGCGGCGTCTTCGGACCGGAGCGCAATCCGCCGGCTATGCCATCGCCCCCACACTATGCCGCCGAGGCAGGGCCGGTGCAGCTGCCCCTGGCCGACGGCGTCGCGCAGCAGTTGACTATCGGCGCCCGCCCGTTGCCGCAGTGGTGGACCACGTACCGCTCGGATGCTCTCGATGCGTTGGTCGAAGAGGGGCTCGACAAGAGTCCGTCGCTCAGCGCCGCGCAGAGCACGTTGCGGGCCGCGCGCGAAGGTCTGCGCTCGCAGATCGGCCAATCCATGCTGCCGAGCGTCGATGTGGACTTAAGTCCTAGCCGCCAGCGGACGCTCGGCCTGCCGATTTTGCCGCAGGAAACCTTTATCGAGAATATCTTCACCGCGCAAGTACGGACTTCTTACACCTTCGATTTCTTCGGCGCGGCGGTGCTCGCCGACCGAGCCCTGGCGCGCCAGGTGCAGCAGCAGGCCTACCAGCTCGAATCGACTCGGCGCGCTCTCGCGGCCAATATCGTCCTGGCGATCATCAATGCTGCCTCGCTGCAGGAGCAGGTCGCCGCAACCGAGCAGCTGGTGGCGCTGGGCGAGGAGCGCGCCCGGCAAACGGCCGCGCGCTACCGATTGGGCAGCGCGTCGCGCGACGACATGTTGGCCGCGGAACAGGATGCCGCCAACGCGGCGGCGACGCTGCCGGCATTGCGGGCGCAGGCGCTGGCCGTGCGTCACGCTCTGGCCGTGTTGCTGGGACGTACGCCGGATCAGGCGCCGCTGCCCTTGCCCCTGGACGCGCTGCATCTTCCGGATCGCGTGCCCGTCGCGGTTCCATCCGATCTGCTGCATCAGCGGCCCGACATATTGGCCGCCGAGGCGGCCGTGCGCGCCACGGCGGATCAGGCCGGTGCGGCCGCGGCCTCCCTGTTTCCCTCCCTGACGCTGTCGGCATCTTACGGCCGTGGGGGGTTCGATTGGTCGACCTTCACCTCGCCGGCGGGCGCGATCTGGAGTGTCGGTGCGTCGCTGACGCAGCCCTTGTTCCACGGCGGCGCGCTCATCGCCCGCAAGCATCAGTACGAAGCGACTTACGATGCCGCCGTGGCGCAATACCGGCAGACCGTGCTCGGGGCATTCCAGAATGTCGCGGATACCCTGGTTTCGCTCGATGAGGACGCCAACACCCTCGTTCAGGCGCAGCGTGCCGCCATCGCCGCCGGCTCCATGCAGCGCGATACCGAGTCGCGCTACCGGCTCGGCGCGACGCCTTACTATGCAACGCTGACGGCCGCACAGCAGTACCAGAGCGCGAACGTGCAGTACATCCGCGCGCGGGCGGCGCGGCTTGCCGACACCGCGGCGTTGTTCGAGTCCATGGGTGATCCGCCGGTCGCGCGCCCGAACGGCGGGAGCCGCTCAACCCAGTTGTTGCCGGCCGTGCGGTGAGTCGGAGCGGCGGCGATCGCGCGGAGCGCCGCTTCGCACGGAGTGCCCCGCCGCCAGGGCGGTGGACATGGTCCGCCACCAGGCTGCGGTCAGCAAATCCGCATGATGCCGTATGAACACGGTTGAGAGCGCCGCCGGTATGCCGAGAAAGGGCAGCCACTGCTCGGGAAATACGTCGCGCGGCCCACAGTGAAACCAGGGCTCCGCGCTGGTTTCCTCTTCCTCGAACCGGGGCTGGGGCAGATCGCGAAACACGCAATCGGACACCAGGCAGATCTCATCGTAGTCGTAGAAAATCACCCGGCCGTGGCTGGTCACGCCGAAGTTCTTCAGCAGCAGATCGCCGGGAAACACATTGCTCGCCGCCAGGTCGCGCAAGGCATTTCCGTAATCGACGATGGCCGACTCCGCGGCGGCCGGATCGGCCTCGCGCAGGAATAAATTGAGCGGCCGCAGGCGGCGTTCGATGTAGCAGTGTTCGACGATCAAATCCTCGCCCTCGATGCGGCAACTTTCGCCGGCCTCGTTCAAAAGCTCGTCGGCCAGGGTGGGCATGAAGCGCGCCCGCGGCAGGCGCAGGCGCTTGAATTCCTGCGCATCGACGAGGCGGCCGGCGCGGTCGTGCCGGAATACGAACTGGTAGCGCTCGATGACGTCCTCGCGTGTGCTGGTCTTGGGCGCGCCGAAGCGGTCGCGGAGCACCTTGAACACCAGATCGTGAGAGGGCAGGGTGAACACGATCATGACGAGGCCGCGTTCGCCGGGAGCATGCACGAAACTGTCGATGGATTTGTCCAGATGCCTCTGCAGCGCGAAATAGCGTTCGGTCTTGCCTTGCTTGGCGCGGCCAAGCACCGTGTACAGCTCGTCGATGGACTTGCGCGGCATGAAGGAGCGCAGCAGGGTAATCGCGGCGCTGACCACCGGCAGATCCACATGAAAATAGGAACGCGCATAGCCGAACAGCGATCCGACATCGGCACGCGACAGCATGACCGCGTCGACCTGCACGCCCTCGAATGAATTCGTGAACGCGAGGACCAAGGGCGTGATCGAGCCGTCGCCGATCAGGCGGCCGACGACGAAGGCGTGCATGCCCCGGTAGAACACAGGCTCGATCAACTCGATGGATTCAGGGTGGCCGCTGTGCCGCCCGGTCTGGAAATAGCGGCCGATTTCGGCGCTGATGCGATGCACCGCAGCCTCCGCATCGTCGATCGCCGCGCCGAACGGCAGGTCGGTGAGGATCTCGCGCACCGCCGTCGGCAGCGAGCCGCCCACCCGGTAGACACGGATCGGCACGGTCCCGGAGGCGCGCCCCACGCTGGTCGCGCAGAACTCGACCTCCGGGTTGACGCCGACCGTGCCGAACAGATCGCGGGTGACGGAATTGAAAAACGTTCGGTAGAAATCGCTGTCGGGGCGCCGCGCGACGATGGTTTCGTAGGCGCGCTTGATCTCGATCCACAGCGCCACCTCGTTTCGCCGGTCCTGCAATTGGCCGGCGATATTTGCCACACAGCGCGCAACCCGCTGCTCATAGAGCTCGATGCGGGCGACCGCATCGAGCTGCGCCGTCTGCCAATCCTCGGCGAGGAAGTTCAGCGCCGCGCGCCGCGTAATACGGCCAAATTCCTCGTTGTACTGGCGAAAATGTTCCGCGATCACCGCGGCGTGATCTTTCGCCGTGACACCCTCGTTCGCCGCCACTGCGCCGCCCGCAATCGCGGAAGGGCCGGCGGCGCTGACTGCGGTACCCATCGCCGCGAGCCCGCTACGCGACCACGCGCTTGGGTCCCGGTTTCACCGGTGCGGTGAACTGCTCGGTCTCGGTGCTGCCCGCCATCGCGCCGGTGGAATGCGCGCCCGCACTGATCGCGGTCTGCACCGCGTCGAAGTAACCGGTGCCGACGAAGGCCTGATGCTTGGCGGCCCGGTAGCCCGCGCTTTCCTGGCCGAATTCGCGCTGTTGCAGCTGCGAGTAGCCGAGCATGCCGTCCGCGCGATACGCCGATGCCAATTCGAACATCGACAGGTTCAAGGCATGCCAACCGGCCAGCGTGATGAACTGGAAGCGATACCCTAAGGCCGCCAGCTCCTCGCGCCACCGCTTCATCGCCGCCGCATCGAGCTTGGCCTGCCAATTGAACGACGGCGAGCAATTATAGGCGAGCAACTTACCGGGGAATTTCGCGTGAATGGCGGCGGCAAAACGCCGGGCCTCGGCCATGTCGGGTTTGGACGTCTCGCACCACAGAAGATCGGCGTACGGGGCGTAGGACAGTCCCCGATCGATGGCTTGCTCGATGCCGGCCTTGACGTAGAAAAAGCCCTCGCTCGAGCGCTCACCGGTGAGGAAACGCACGTCGCGCGGGTCATGATCGGTGAGCAGCAGGTCCGCCGCGTCGGCGTCGGTGCGCGCGATGATCACGGTGGGAACGCCCTGCACGTCGGCTGCCAGACGTGCGGCCACCAGCTTGTTGATGGCCTCGGCGGTCGAGACCAGGACCTTGCCGCCCAGGTGTCCGCATTTCTTGGCGGAGGATAATTGATCCTCAAAATGCACGGCTGCCGCGCCGGCGCGAATCAAGGCCTTGGTCAGCTCGAACGCATTGAGATTGCCGCCGAACCCGGCTTCGGCATCGGCGATGATGGGCACCAGCCAGTCCACGTCGGTTTTGCCGTCCATGTGATGAATCTGGTCGGTGCGCAGCAGCGCGTTGTTGATGCGCTCGACCATTTTCGGCACCGAATCGACCGGATACAGGCTCTGGTCCGGGTACACCTCGCCGGCGGTATTGGCGTCGCCGGCGACCTGCCAACCGGAACAGTAAATCGCCTTCAGGCCCGCCTGCACCGTTTGAATGGCCTGGTTTCCGGTCATGCAACCCAAGCCCGAGATGACCGACTCGCTGTGCAGCTGGCGCCAGAATTTCTCTGCGCCCAGCCGTGCCAATGAGTACTCGATATGCACGGAGCCGCGCAGGCGCGCCACGTCCGCCGTGCTGTAGGGGCGCTTGATGCCGGTCCACCGGTCGTTCGTTGTGTCGCTCAATTCAGTTCTCCTGGGGTTAACGAAGGCGAGCTTGCACCTCGGGTTGGTCCTAGCTTAAAGTGTGGAAAGCGAGTATTTACACATTAGAAATTTGACAGTGTGAATTTCACATCGGAGCGCCCATGGGACTGATCCGGCAGGGGCATTTCCTCGGGACCAAGCTGCGGTCCCTGCGCAAGCGCAATGGCCTGACCCTGGATGAACTCTCGGCCCGCTGCGTGCAAATCGACGCGGCAGGGGCCCCCTCGGTGTCCTACCTCAGCATGGTGGAGACCGGCAAGCGCATGCCCTCGGCCGACCTGTTGGACATGCTGGCGGGCATCTTCAGCAAGGACGCGCGATGGTTCCTCGACGAGAACACCGAGGTCGAGGCGGCCCCGGCCCAGCGCGAACGGGGCGGCCTGGAGGCCATGCCCCTGGAACCGGCATTTCTGTTCTCCCACGAGCTGCTGCAGAACGCGCTGCCGGAGCTGCTGTCGCAAACCGGCACCACCGGCCGGCAATTTGCGCAATTGTTGATTCGCGTCTGGCAGGAGACCCGCCACAATAGTTTTCCCGACATCGAGCGGGCGGCCGAGGATTGCGGCAAGCGCCAGATGCCGCTTGACCTCGATGCCGTGATGGCCATCTGCAAGCAACATGCGCTGCAAGTGCAATGGTTCGACGGCGATGGCCGCAAACCGAGCGGGGCCTTGGTGAGATCCCGATTCGAGGCGCCCGGGACGGTGCTGATCAACCAGCGCCTGCGCAACCAAGAGGAGCGATTGAAGTACGAATTGGCGTTCTTCATCGGCCACAAGATTCTGCACAACGGCGATGGGGCCATTTCCCCGCACAGCGCCCTCCATTCCGGGGATGGCGAATCCTCCGCCTCCGCGGCCGGCATGGGTGCGCAAGATGTGCTGTATGCCTGGCGGGATTTTGAATGCAGTTTTTTTGCCGGGGCGCTGCTGTGCCCGCGGGTTCCGTTTCGGCGCTTTTTGATTCGCGAAGCGCACAGCGTCTTCGCCTGCCACAAACTGGGGGTCACGCCGGCGCTGGTCATGCGCCGCATGACCGCCGTTTCGCCGTATCGCCATTGGCACTACTTCGACGCCTACCCGCCGGGCTACCTGCGCGCGGTATATCGCGGCAACGGCATCCCGCTGCCGTGGGGAAATATGAGTCTCGTATCCGACCCCTGTCCGCGCTGGGCGGTGTTTCGTTTATTGCAAACGACGCCGGCGACACCCCCGATGCAGAAACCGAAATCGCAGATTTCGGTGATGCAGGATGGCAAGCGCGCGCGGCTGTACTGCTGCCATTCATTGCTGACTCGCGACGCACTCGATGAATTGCACGTGCTCTCCGTGGGCGTGGATCTGCTGCCGGCGCTCGATGCCCAGGGCTTCGATGGCGAAGAGATGGTCGCGGCGGTGGCGGAGGCCTGCCGGCGCGGCGGTGGCGACGGCGTGATCCCCGAGCGCGCCAATGCCGCCATTCGCGCCGCCTCGCAGGTGCTCAACATCGCGTGGATCGCGGATGCGCTCGACTCGCCCGCCAGCGTCATTTGCCCGCGCAGCGGCGCCTGTCCCCGGCAGCCGCAAGGCTGCGTTTAGCCGGTGCATGCCGGAGGATCGCGGTGTATCTTAGCCACCAGGGAAGGCGCGGTTGTGGGGGACAAATAATGATCGCCAAGACAAAACTGCAACAGGGACGGTTTCGGGGAACTCGCGCGGGCGCCGGCGGGTTGCCGCGGTTGCTCATCGCGACGGCGCTGCTCAGCGCGCCGCCGCTCGCCTTGACCGGCACCTGGCAAACCCTGAAGAATCCGCCGCCGATACCGGAAATCATCGACCCGTCCGGAGTCGACTTCGGGCCCGGAGGAGCAGTGGGACCGCTGCTGCTGACCGATGGCGGCGTACTCATTCAGAATGCCGGTTTTTTCGGCGAGGACGCGAAAGTCTTCAAGCTGACGCCGGACATCAACGGCAGCTACGTGAACGGAACGTGGACCCAGCTGGCCTCGAAACCCTACATCAGCTTCGCCGCGGCGCAGGCCGTTCTCCCCGACGGCCGGGTGATCATTGAGGGCGGCGAGTACTCCAACTACGAGTACGACTTCCTGCTGACGAACCAGGGCGCGATCTATGACCCGGTCGCCGATACCTGGACGTCGGTGCCGCCGCCGCCGTTCTTCGTCGACCTCTATCCTCCGAGGGCCACGTTTGCCCCGCACCCGATCGGCGACTCCCAGAGCGTCGTGTTGGCGAACGGCACCTTCATGCTGGCCGACAAAATGAGCCGCCAGGCAGCGCTGCTGGATCTGAAAACGCTGACCTGGACCGAGACGGGCACCAGCACAAAAAACGACCTGAACGACGAGGAGGGCTGGACGCTGCTGCCGGACGGCAGCGTGCTGACCATCGACTGCTACACCGATGCCTTCTTCGGCCTCGTGCCCACCTACCCGGCAGACCCGACCAACTCCGAACTCTACGACCCCGCGACGGGCCAATGGTCGAGCGCCGGCAGCACGATCAACACGCTGACGGATCCGAACCTGTCCGAGATGGGTCCGGCCCTGCTACGGCCCGACGGAACCGTTTTCGCTCTCGGCAGCTCGGGGAACTCCTCGGTCTACCACACGCGCAGCGGCCGGTGGACCGTGGGGCCCACGCTGCCCATCAGCCCGCAGGGCTATCAATACACGGCGCAGGACGGCCCGGGAGCGTTGCTGCCCAGCGGCCATGTGCTCGTTGCCGCAAGCGGCGGCGCAGCCAACGGCGGTTACTCCAATCCGCCGGTGGCTTTTTTCGAATTCGACGGCCGCAAGTTCATCGCCGAGCCTACGATTCCGAACGCGGCGAACGACGTGTCCGGCTCCATCAGCCTCCTCATGCTGCCGACGGGCCAGGTACTCTCGGTCGACGGCACCCTCGATGTGGAAATCTACACGCCCACACCAGCCGATAAAGCGGGGCAGGACCGCGACGGCGAGGAGGGCGACAGCGATACCCGTGACCACGATCCGCAGTGGGAGCCTGTCATCACCTGGGCGCCAAGGGTTTTGAAGGCGGGCGAGTCCTATCGCCTGGAGGGCATTCGTCTGAACGGGATGTCGCAGGGAAGCGCGTTTGGGGACGAAGTCCAGGACGCAACCAATTACCCGCTCGTGCGCCTCATCAATCTAGACACGCACCATGTGTTCTACAGCCGCACGCATCATCACAGCAGCATGGCGGTGGCATCGGATCGAGTTTCCTCGACCCACTTCGATGTTCCTGCCGGCGTGGAATCGGGGCTCAGCCGCCTCGAGGTGGTTGCGAACGGCATCGCTTCGCGGCCCATGATCGTTTACGTCAAGTGACCGGCATGCCGGCATTTCCCGCGGGACAGGCCCCTCTAGTGCGGTAATTCGATCCAGAAGGGCTCGCCGGGGTCCATCGGCGTGGTGGCGGCGGGACCATCGCCGATGATCTGAACAATGACCGTCTCGGCGCCGGCGGAGCCGTCCCAGTGAACCGCCTTTGCCGGGTGTGCCATGACGCTCCCCGGTTTCAGGGGAATGGCTCGGGCGGGGTCGAAGGTCTCGCCGGTGCCCGTGTACCAGGTTCCCTCGAGCACCGTCACGTATCGAGCATTGGGGTGCCAGTGCGGACGATCCATGACGTACGGCGGAAACTTGACGCGAACCACATAGATGCCGGCTTTGTCCGGCTCACCGAGCAGAGTGGCCTGCTGCGCGCCATGTCCACCGGGGATATCCCGCCAATGCACATCGGCCGGCGTGATTCTCACGAAGCCCGCGCTGTCCGCCGGCATGCCGCTCACGGTAGCGGCGAGGACCGTGACGAATGACCACGCCGCCAGGACGCGAAAGAATTCCGATCTCATGACATCTCCTTGGATTTACGCGCTACTGCGAATCGTCTGAATCGCGGTACGCTATCGGCGCCGGAATTTTTCTTCAAGGGGGCATGTATGGGCTATGTGGATAGCAATCTCTTGCCGAACGAGCAAGTCACCTATCGGGCAAGACTCCACCATGTCATCTATGCCCTCCCGGCGCTGGTGTTGGTGTTCGCGCTTCTTGTGACGCTCGGCGGCGGCGGTTGGATCGCCGGCCTTGCAATAGGTTTGATCGGCTTCGTTTTATTTCTGCCGCCGTGGATCAGATCAACCAGCTCGGAATTTGCCATCACCAACAAGCGGGTCTTGATCAAAGTGGGACTGGTTCGCCGGCACTCTCTCGAATTGCTGCTGCAAAAGGTCGAAGGAATCGGCGTGGATCAGGGCATTCTCGGCCGCATCCTGGGATATGGAACGATTACCGTATCGGGTGTCGGCGGCACGAAGGAGGCATTCAGGATGATCTCGAATCCTCTGGAGTTTCGACGACAGGTCCAGGCCAGCCTGGCGTCGTGACGGCCCAAGGCCGATCGCCGCGCGTTCATGACCGCCGCGGACCCCTACGACTTGCAGCGCTTCATCGATGCCCAGCGCAGCGTCTACGCGCGGGCGCAGGCCGAGCTTCGTGCCGGCCGCAAGCAGAGTCACTGGATGTGGTACATCTTTCCGCAGATATCAGGTCTCGGGCGCAGCGCGACGGCGCAGAAATACGCGATTCTCACGCTGGAGGAAGCCGGTGCGTACCTGAATCACCCGGTGCTGGGGAATCGGCTGCGCGAATGCACCCGTCTCGTGACGTCCGTGAACGGCGCGTCGATCGAGGACATCTTCGGCTATCCGGATCACTTGAAATTCCATTCGTCGATGACACTCTTCGCGCATGCCGCCGGCGACGATCAGCCGTTCCTGGATGCCTTGAAGAAATATTTTCGATGCGAATTCGACGCCAAGACGATCGAGCGGTTGCGCGGAGCGAGCTCCTAGAGATGGCAGCCGCCGGTCAGCGGCGCTTTTTCCCTTTCTTCTTGGCCTTGCGCTTGACCGCCGCCTTGCGTTCAACCGCCTTTTTTTTCACCTTGCGCCGCATCCGCATGAGCGCGTCGATGAAGTCATCGACCGCCTCGTGTTTTTTCGCCTTGCGCCGCATCCAGACGAGGGCGTCGAGAAGGTCGTCGACGGCTTCATTTTTTTTCGCCATGCGGCATCCTAGGCGAATAACGATTCAACGCCAATGAATCGTGCGCGACACCCCGAAGGGCGCACGAGAACTTTTCACCGCGCGTCGAGAAATGCTCACCTGACGCGGAAGTTACTGAATTGTCTGGATTTCTTCCAGACTCGCCCCTACCCTCGCCGGGGAACAAATATCAAGCTGCACCGCTCATACTAGGTGCAACAAAATCGCTGCCGTGCACCAAGTTGCAGCATTTGAAATATTACCGGAGATTTGACCATGCTTGGACTCATTGCCCGCTGGGGCCACAACGTACTGCTCGCCACGATGGGACTGCTGACGATCGCCATGGTGGTCTTGGCCAGGTAGATGGTTCAAGGCAAGTGGAATATCACGATCAAAACGCCGATGGGCGACAAATCGGGCGTGCTTGACCTCGAGAGCGACGGCACGGCGCTGACGGGTTCGCTCTCCGACGGCGACCACTACGCCGCGATCAGCGACGGCAAGGTCGTGGGCAATAAACTCAGCTGGTCGGCCAAGATAACGAAACCGATGCGAATGAACTTCAAATTCACCGCCACGGTGGAGGAGGATCGCATCAGCGGCACCGCCAAGCACCTGCTCGGCAGCGCCAGCTTCAACGGCACGCGCATGCAGGCAATCCCCTAATGCCTCATTGAAACCCGCCGGAGCCTTGAATTTCGAGACGCTCCCGGGCCCTACAGCTTGGTCAAGACGGGCCGATACCGGATGTGGACCATGCACACATTCAAACGCCTATTTGGACGCGTCGGCGGTCCGCTGTTGCACGGGATACTGGCCGGATTCGTCATCCTGGTCATATCCTCCCTCGGGCTTTTTTATCTGTGGCACTCGGCGCGCGAAGCGCAGCTCGATGCCGTGCGTACGGAACTCGTCCAGCTGTCTCGCGTAGCGGCAACCCTGGTCGACGGCGACCTGCACCGCCAGTTGAAGTCGCAAGCGCAAGCCGGCGGCCCCGAACACCTGCGCCTACTGGAACCCCTGGTCAAGTTTCATAAAGCCGCTTCCGACATCATCTATGTCTATACGGCCATCCTCGACAAGAACCGGATCTACTACGTCCTGGGCACGGACTACCTGTATCACGTCGATGGCGACACCGAAACACCCGAGACGATCATGGCGCCGCACGATACAAAGGATCCGACGCTGCGCGGCGCGCTCGAGCGGCGCGAGGTCGCCGTCAACGAAGAGCCGGTGAAGGAGACGGTACGCAGCTACATGAGCGCCTACGCCCCGTTCTATGACTCGCAAGGGCGCTTCGTCGGGGTACTGGGCGTCGACATGTGGGTGCGCGATTTCGACGCGCGCATCGGCGCGATTCGCCGCGCCGGCATCGGCGCTTTCGCCGCCGTCGCCGTGTTGTCGGTGTTCGCCGGTTTCGTGGTGTGCCGTCTCAGCCGTACGGCCCAGCGGGCGCGGCGTCGCGATCGAATCATTCAAGCGCGGCTGGCCGATGCGAAACAGCACGCCGAGGTTCAGGCGCAGCGTGCGGAAGCGGCATCGAGAGCCAAGAGCGATTTTCTCGCCATGATGAGTCACGAAATTCGCACCCCCATGAACGGCGTGATGGGGTTCGCGAACATGCTGCTCGACACGCCGCTCGATGCGGAGCAGCGGGAATGCGCCCAATCGGTGCGGCGCTCGGGCGCGGCGCTGCTCAGCATCATCGACGACGTGCTCGACTACTCGAAAATCGAAGCGGGGCGGATGACCGTCGAGCACATTGAATTCGATTGGCGCTGGGTGTGCGATGAGGTGCGCGCGATTCTGCAGCCGGCGGTCGCGGCGCGAAAACTGGTCATGCGTCTCGCCTACGATGCGGCCCTGCCGCAGTTCATCCTGGGAGACCCGGTTCGCATCCGTCAAGTGCTGCTCAATTTGGCGGGTAACGCCGTCAAGTTCACCGAGCGCGGCACGGTTGTCATCGAGGTGTCGCGGCTCGGCGAGACGCAGCTCAAGATCAGCGTGACCGACAGCGGCATCGGCATTACGGAAGAACAGCTGGATCGCCTGTTTCGACGCTTCACGCAGGCGGATTCCTCGACCACGCGGCGCTACGGCGGCACGGGACTTGGGCTTGCCATCAGCAAGACGCTCGTCGAACTCATGGGCGGCAGCATCGGGGCCCAAAGCCAGCCGGGCACGGGATCGACGTTCTGGGTCACGCTGCCGCTGTCCGTCGCCGCACCGGCGATGACAGAAGCCGCAGGACCAGCGCCGGGGCCGATGCCGTTGGCGGTGCCGGGACCGATGCCGGTGGCGGTGCCAAGAGCGGTGCCGGGGCCTGTGCCGAGGTCGGTGCCGCTGTTGGCCAATGCGGTCGGCGATCCGCCGGCCGCGCGGTCCGCCGTCCCGACCGCCGCGGCGCGGCGCGGCCGCTTCCTCCTGGTCGAGGATAATTTCGTCAACGAACGGGTCGCCGTTTACATGCTGACCAAGCTTGGGGCCAAAGTCGACGTAGCCAGGCATGGGGCTGAGGCGATCGACATGCTCAGCAGGTCTCGCTACGACCTGGTTCTGATGGACTGTCAGATGCCGGAAATGGACGGATTCGAGGCGACGCGAACGATTCGCGACCCGACCTCAACCGTGCTGGACCATGCGGTTCCGGTGATCGCGATGACGGCGAATGCGTTCCCCGAAGACCGTGCGCGCGCGCTCGCCTGCGGCATGGACGATTTCCTGTCCAAGCCCGTGGATCGTTCGGTGCTCGCGAACATGATCGACAAATGGCTGAAGCCGGTGCCGGAAAAGGAATCGCGGGCCGCGGCCGGCTAGCTTTCGCCCGATTCGCCCACGGCGCTTTGGACGTAATTTTGCAGTCCCATCTTGTGGATGAGCCCGAGTTGCTCTTCGATGAAATCGATATGCTCTTCTTCGCTCGTTTGGATCTGCACCAGCAGTTCACGCGTGACGAAGTCCCGAATCGATTCGCTGTGAGCGATGGCGGCGTCGTACAGGGGGTGCGCGGCCGTTTCGAGCTTCAGATCGCACAACAATATTTCCTTCACGTCCTCGCCGATGAACAGCTTGCCGAGATCCTGCAGGTTCGGCAGCCCTTCAAGGAAAAGAATGCGTTTCACCAGGCGATCCGCATGCTTCATCTCATCGATCGATTCCTGGTACTCGATCTTGCCGAGGCGCTTCATCCCCCAGTTGTCGAGCATGCGGGCGTGCAGGAAATACTGATTGATGGAGGTCAGTTCGTTCTTCAACGCCTGATTGAGGAATTCGAGAACTTTCGCATCACCCCGCACGGCAGCCCCTTATAACGCGCTCGGAACCGCCGGGAATTGTATGCCCGAATGCCGCCTCAAGACATCCGCGCAGCGTTAGACGGCGAATTCCGCGCCCGTTCGGGGGAAGTACTGGTGAGCGACGGAATGGGCGTGCGAGTCGAGGGCGGCGGCCAAGGTTGCCTTGGCTTCGGGGACGCATTTCCCGCAGCAGCTGCCCAGCCCGAGCTCGCGGGTGAGGTCGCGCACGCTCGCGGCGCCGTTCTTCACCGCGGAGCGGATGTGCCTGTCGGAAACCGCCTTGCATACGCAAATGATCATGACGCCATTATGAACGCGAATGCGAATGATTGTCAATACCATTCCACTTAATCCAATGTAAACGCCTTGGCCCGGCCTCTTGTGTTAAATAAAGGCGGCGGGAATCAGCGAGCCGGGAGACTGGGGTGAGAAGAACTATTGCTATGGGGATGGTGGGCGTCGCCGCCTGCGTTCTTGGGGGGTGTGGAAAGTCGGGCGGTGGTCCCCAATCCGCCCCGCCGCAAGTCAGCGTCGCTGCGGTGCTGGAAAGACGGGTCAAGGATTGGGATGAGTTCACCGGAAGGCTGCAGGCCGTGGAGACCGTGGAAATACGTCCCCGCGTCTCGGGCTACATCGACAAGCTGGCTTTTACCGAGGGCAGTCAGGTCAAGCGCGGCGACTTGCTGTTCGTCATCGATCCGCGACCCTATCAGGCGGACTATGATCGCGCCGCGGCCGACGTGAAGCGCTACAAGACCGCGCTCGATCTGGCACGCATCGAATTGGTCCGTGTGCAGCGCCTGAAGGACAGCGGCGCCGTCTCCGAAGAAGAGTTGGACGAGCGCAAGAGTACGGTGGCGCAGGCTGAAGCCAATGTGGCGGGTTCCGGGGCCGCCCTGGAAGCTGCGTCGCTCAATCTGAATTTCACACGGGTCACGAGCCCGATCAACGGCCGGGTCAGCCGCGCCGAGGTGACACGCGGCAATCTGGTCACGGGCGGGAGCAACGGCGGCACCTTGCTGTCTTCGGTGGTGTCGATGGATCCGATATACCTGTATTTCGACGCGGATGAGCAAAGCTACCTGCGCTACACGCAAACGGCGCGGTCGGGCGTGGGCCCGAAATCGAACGACGAGCAAAATCCGGTGCAGGTGGGTCTTGCCAATGAAGAGGGGTTCCCGCACCCCGGCACCCTCGATTTCGTCGACAATCAACTCAATCCGCAGACCGGGACAATTCGCGCGCGGGCCGTGCTGCAAAACAAGAACGGACAATTCACCCCGGGCCTGTTCGCGCGGGTCCAATTGCTGGTGGGGGGCGAATACACGGCCATCTTGATCGAGGACCGCGCGGTCAATACCGACCAAAATCAAAAGTACGTGCTGCTGCTCGGCGCCAATAATCAGGTCGAATATCGCAAGGTGAAGCTGGGGCGCGTGACCGGGGGCCTGCGCATCGTGCGCGAGGGTTTGAAGCCGGGCGATGTGATCGTGGTGAACGGTGCCCAGCGCGTGCATCCCGGAGTCACCGTGACGCCGCAGCGGGTCACAATGGGTGCCGATGGCAGCGCCACCGCGGCGCCCGCGTCCGGTTAAGGCTGTGCCGCGGTGAATATTTCCTCGTTCTTCATCGAACGGCCGATCTTCGCGACGGTGCTCGCGATATTGGTCACGGTCGCGGGCTTGCTGGCGATTCCGGCGCTTCCGATCAGCGAATATCCGGAAATCGTACCGCCCACCGTCGTGGTCAGCGGTCAATATCCCGGTGCTTCGCCCAAGACGATTGCGGAGACCGTCATCACGCCGCTCGAGCAGCAGATCAACGGCGTCGAGAACGCGATTTACACGAATTCCACGGCCACGCCCGACGGCACTTTTTCCATTACGGTGACGTTCAAACTGGGCACCGACCTCGATATCGCGCAAGTGCAGACGCAGAACCGCGTGGCACAGGCCGAGACGCGGCTTCCCGAGGTCGTGCGCCAGATCGGTTTGGTGACCCAGAAGCGCTCGCCGGATTTGACGATGGTGGTGTTCCTGCGTTCCGTCGACGGCCGCTATGACTCGCTGTATCTGCGCAATTACGCGGTCATTCAGATCAAGGACGTATTGGCGCGGCTGCCCGGCATGGGCGACGTGCGCGTTTTCGGCTCGGGCGACTACGCCATGCGTTTGTGGCTGGACCCGGGCAAGATCGCGGCGCGCTTCCTGGACGTCGATGAAGTGCTGGCGGCAGTGCGCGAACAGAACGTGCAGGTGGCGGCGGGCCAGATCGGCGGCCAGCCGGCGCTGCCCGGAACCCAGTTCCAGTACATCGTCAACGCCCAGGGCCGGCTGCAGACCGAACAGGAATTTGGCGACATCGTGGTCAAGAGCGGAGCCAACGGCGAGACCACGTATCTGCGCGATATCGCCCGGCTCGAACTCGGTCCCGACAATTACGCATTGCGCAGCATGCTGGACGGCGGGCCGGCGGTCGCGATTCCGGTGTTCCAGTTGCCGGGCGCAAACGCGCTGCAACTGTCGGATGCCGTGCGCGCCTCCATGAAGGAACTCGCGAAGAGTTTCCCGGAGGGCGTCACCTACGAAATCGACTACGACCCCACGGTATTCGTGCGCAGTTCCATCGAGGCCGTGGTTCACACCCTGTTCGAGGCGGTGTTGCTGGTGGTGCTCGTGGTCGTCGTGTTCCTGCAGACCTGGCGCGCGAGCGTCATCCCGCTGGTCGCCGTGCCCGTGGCCATCGTCGGCACGCTGGCGGCGCTGCTGCTCGCCGGGTTCTCCATCAATTCGCTGACCTTGTTCGGTTTGGTGCTCGCCACGGGCATTGTCGTCGACGACGCCATCGTGGTGGTGGAGAACATCGAACGCAAGATCGAGCAGGGTTTGAACCCGCACGCGGCGGCGCATGCGGCCATGGGCGAGGTGACCCGGCCCATCATCTCCATCATGCTGGTGTTGTGCGCCGTATTCATTCCCGTTGCGTTCGTCACCGGGCTCACCGGCCAGTTCTACCGTCAATTCGGCATCACCATCGCGGCCAGCACCATCATCTCGACGTTCAACTCGCTGACCTTGTCGCCGGCGCTGGCCGCGCTGCTGCTCAAGCCGAGGAACGCGCCGCCGGACGCGTTCCAGCGCGGCATCAATCGCCTGTGCGGCGGATTTTTCAGGCTGTTCAATCGCGGCTTCGAGAAGGCCTCGGAGCGCTACGGCCATGGCGTGCGGCGCATCACGGCGATCCGCGCGGCGGTGCTCGGCGTGTTCGCATGCCTCTTGATTTGCACCTGGGGCATCTTCCGCATCGTGCCGGGCGGCTTCATCCCCGCTCAGGACAAGCAGTATCTGATCGGCATTGTGCAATTGCCCGACGCGGCCTCGCTCGATCGCACCGAAAAGGTGGTGCGGCAGATGTCGCAGATGGCGAAAGAAACTCCCGGCGTCGATCATGCCATCGGATTTACCGGCCTGTCGGTACAGGGATTCGTCAATCTGAGCAACGCGGCCGTGCTGTTCTTTCCGCTCAAGTCCTTCGATGAGCGCACCACCAAGAGCTTGTCGGCCGGCGCCATCGCGGGAACGCTGAACAGGAAATTCAGCGCCATTCAAGATGCGGTGATATTCGCGGTGCCGCCGCCTCCCGTTCAGGGTCTGGGTACCACCGGCGGATTCAAGCTTTTTCTGCAGGATCGCGCCGCGCATGGCTATGACGAGCTCGCGCGCGTGACCGCGGAAGTATTGAACAAGGCGCGGCAACAGCGCGAGCTCAATCCCTATGCCACGTACTCGACGTTTCAGAACAAGGTGCCGCAGCTGTATGCGGACGTGGATCGGGTCAAGGCGAAGAACCAAGGCGTGCCGCTATCGAATGTATTCGATACTCTGCAGGCCTACCTGGGTTCTGTCTACGTCAACGATTTCAACCGTTTCGGGCGCACTTACCGGGTATACGCGCAGGCGGAGCCGCAGTTCCGCAATCAGCCGGAAGATATCGCGAACTTGAAAATGCGCAACTCCCGCGGCGACATGGTGCCGATGGGAGCGGTGGCGGATGTTCGTTTCGAAGCGGGCCCGGATCGCGTGTCGCACTACAATGTCTATCTGGCGTCCGACATCAACGGGCAGGGCGCTCCCGGCATCTCATCCAGCCAATCCGTCGCCGCCATGGAACGAGTGCTGCATGACACGCTTCCGACCGGCTTCGGATACGAATGGACGGATTTGACTTTCCAGCAAAAGTCCGCGGGAAATACCGCGCTCTTCGTATTTCCCATCTGCGTCATGCTGGTGTTCTTGATTCTCTCGGCTCAGTACGAGAGTTGGGCGCTGCCGCTTGCGGTGATTCTCATCGTGCCCATGTGTTTGTTGTCCTCGATGTCGGGCGTTTGGCTCAAGGGTTCGGACAACAATGTGCTGACGCAGATCGGCTTCATCGTGCTGGTGGGGCTTGCGTGCAAGAATGCGATTCTCATCGTGGAGTTCGCGCGCGAGCGCGTCGTGCACGGTTTGGCGCCGGTCGAGGCGGCGATCGAAGCATGCCGCTTGCGCCTGCGTCCCATCCTCATGACCTCGTTCGCGTTCATCATGGGCGTGATCCCCCTCGTGACCGCCAGCGGCGCCGGCAGCGAGATGCGCCAGGCCATCGGCATCGCCGTCTTCTCCGGCATGCTGGGTGTGACCTTCTTTGGCTTGTTCCTGACGCCGGTCTTTTTCGTCACCATCGAGGCGTGGTTGGAGAAACGCAGGAATACGGGCGAGGAGCTGCCGCCTGTTGCCGTCGGCGAGGAGGAACCACGCCATGCCTAGCCTCGCGCTGCGAAGCATGGCTGGCGGCGTGGCCATAGCCGCCATCCTCGCGGCCTGTGCGGTCGGGCCCAATTACCGCCGGCCGGACATGCCGGTCGATGCGCACTTTGCGAATGCCGGTGAACCCGGTTTGGCGCCGGGGGATACCGTCGAGCGGTACTGGACCGGGTTTGCGGATCCCTTGCTCGACAACCTGGTCGAGGATGCGCTGGCGCGCAACAAGGACTTAGAGGTGGCTGCGGCGAATCTGCGGGCGGCGAGGGCCGTGCGCCGCGTGGTCGGATTCGATCAGTACCCAACGGTCACTCTGGCCGGCGGCTACACGCACAGCCTGGACGCCCAGCAGCAGTTGCCGGGCGTCGACCGGCACGACCGTGAGTTCGACACCGCGCAGGGCAGCTTCGACGGCTTGTGGGAACTCGATCTGTTTGGACGCGTCCGCCGCAATGTCGAAGCGGCACGTGCCGACGTCGGCGCCAGCGAAGCCACGCTGAGGGATGCGCGGGTCAGCGTCATCGCCGAGGTGGCGCGCAACTATTTCATCTTGCGCGGCCTGCAGGATCAGTTGGTCTTGACCGAGCGCAACGCCGGCAATCAACTGAGCACCGCAAAGCTCACGCGGACCCGCTTGGATGCCGGCAGGGGCAACGAACTGGACACGGCGCGTGCCGAAGCTCAATGGCAGACCACATTGGCGTCGATCCCGACGTTGCAGGCGTCGATTGCGACGACCACTTACCGATTGAGCGTGCTGACCGGCCGGCAGCCGAAGGCGCTCGACGAGCGGTTGACGCCGCAGGCGCCGATGCCCGCGTTGCCCGTCTTGAACGCCATCGGTACACCGGAGCAGCTGCTGCGGCACAGGCCCGATGTCCGTGTTGCGGAACGCCGGCTCGCGGCCGCCACGGCCCGCGTCGGCGTCGCGATGGGGGACTTGTTCCCCAAGGTCACCATGGTGGGCGAAGTGGGCTACTGGGCTCCCACCTTCGGCGACTTCGGACAGAGCGAAGCGCGGTTTTTCTCGGTGGGACCGAGCATTTCTTGGGCGGCGTTCGATCTCAGCCGGGTGAGCGCGCGAATCAGCTCGGCCAAAGCGCAGACCGACGCGGCTCTGGCCGGCTATGAGGGGGCGGTGTTGAATGCGCTCGAGGACGCGGAGGGGGCGATGATCGTCTACGGCCGCTCGCAGTCTCGACGCGAGGCGCTGCGAGTGGCGGCGGCGGCGAGCGACAAGGCGGCTGACCTGGCGCACAAGCGATTCGAAGGCGGACTGATCGATTTTCTCGAAGTGCTCGATGCCGAGCGCACGGCGTTGAGCGCGGAATTGTTGCTGTCGCAGAGCCGCACCGATGCCGCCGTTTCCCTGGTCGCGGTCTACAAGGCGCTCGGCGCCGGCTGGGCCGTGGCCGAATCCAACGGCGCAGCAGCCGCGCGGCGCTGATCCGCGCTGCCCGCATGATGTAAGAACCCGTCGTACCCCAATTGGAAATTGACCATGAAGATTTTTTCCTGGAACGTCAACGGCATTCGCGCCGTACTCAAGAAAGGGCTGTTTCAACCGTTTCTCGACAAGTATCGACCCGACATCGTCTGTCTGCAGGAGACGAAGGCGGAGCGCGGACAGTTCGAAATCGACTTGCCCGATTATCGCGAGTACTGGAATTCCGCCGTGAAGAAGGGATATTCCGGCACCGCGATTTTCTCGAAGCAGGAGCCGCTCGCCGTCGTCAACGGCTTCCCGGGCGAGTTCGCGCGGCGCTTTGCGTTTGCCGATGAGCTGCAGCGCGACAGCGGCGAAGAAGGCCGGGTGATGACGGCGGAATACGCCAATTTCTACGTTGTAACGGTCTACACGCCGAACGCCAAGGACGATCTCAGCCGCTTGGGTCTGCGTTTCAAGCAATGGGACCCGGCATTTCTCGCCTATTGCCGGCAGCTGGAGAAAAGCAAGCCGGTCATTTTCTGCGGCGACCTGAATGTCGCGCACACCGAACTCGATCTGGCCAACCCCAAACCGAATCGCGGCAAGAAGGGCTTCACGGACGAAGAGCGGGCGGGATTCCAGAATCTCGTGGATGCCGGTTTCGTCGATACCTTTCGGCTGTTCACGCAGGGCAATGGGCATTACTCCTGGTGGAGTCATTTCGCCAATGCTCGGGCGCGCAACATCGGGTGGAGAATCGACTACGTGCTGGTGTCGCGGCAATTGCGAGAATCGGTGAAGAGCGCCGAGATCCACCCCACCGTCATGGGCAGCGATCATTGCCCGGTGAGCATCACACTCGACTTGGGTGGGGGTGTTCGTTGATGCGAAAATTCCTGTCTTTGGCGAGCCTGGTGTGTTGCGCGGGACCGGCGTTCGCGGCCGGGCCGCCGCCCAGCCGCTATGGCGTCGATGCGCCGGAACTGGCACATCTGGGGGACTCCCCGGTCGGGGTCAAAACGCTGCACTTGGTGCAGCGGGGACAAAGCGATGTGCTGGCATACGACGACGCCAAGGGAACGGCGCCATCGGCGGATCGCGCCTTGACCGTGGACCTATGGTATCCGGCGCGGCCGGCGCCGGGCGCCGCCCGCGTGGTGTATTCAGCGAGCCTGCCCTCCGAACCGCCCGCGGCTCCGGCGCATTTTTCCATTCCCGGCATCGCCGTGCGCGACGCTGCGCCCTCGGGAACGGGCCATCCCCTGGTGATCGTCTCGCATGGCTACAGCAACGACCCTGCGGCGATGTCCTGGCTGACGGAGAACCTCGCCTCCAAAGGCTATGTGGTGGCCGCCATCCATCACGACGATCCTCCCATCACCGATCGAGCGCAGTTCGCGCAACCGTTGCTGCGTCGACCCCTCGACATCGCCTTTGTAGCCCAGACGCTGCAAAGCACGCTCGCCGCCGACCACTTAGTGGATCCGGCGCGCACGGCGCTGGTCGGCTACTCCATGGGCGGCTATGGCGTTCTGACTGCGGCGGGTGCGACGCTCGATCCCAAGGGCGGTGCGGTAACCCGGGTGCCGGGAGGCTTGATGATGCCGCTCGCGCGCGGCGGTGCCTTGCGCGAATCCACCATCGTCAAGGGCCTGCGTGCGGTGGTGGCGATTTCGCCCGCCGGCGCAGGCTCGCTGGCATCGTGGGGTGCGGAGGGACTGCGCGCGATCACCGCGCCGCTGCTGCTCATCGCCGGGGACCATGATCGAACGGTGGATTACGCGACGGGGGCCCGCGCAATATTCGACGCGGCGAGCGGCGCGCATCGCTACCTCTTAACCTTCAAGCAAGGCGGACATGCGATCGGATTGGATCCTGTGCCGGAGGCGATGCGGCAAAAGCTTTGGGATCAGGACTGGTTCGAAGACCCAGTGTGGCGCAAGGACCGCATCAATGCGATCAACGCGCATTTCATCACGGCGTTCCTGGATCTCCATGTCAAAGGCGATGCAAGCCGCGCCGCCTACTTGAACGTGCCGGTGACCGAATCGGGCTCCGGCGTGTGGCCCGCGGCGACGCCGCCGCTGGCGTACGACGCCTACAGCCCGGGCACCGCGGATATCACCGTTTGGAAGGGCTTCCAACGCAATCATGCGGCGGGCTTGGAACTGCTGCAGGCGGAAGCAGCGGCGCCATGACCCCGCTCCCGTCGGCCGCGCCCGAAGAAATCGGCCTTTCTTCCGCGCGCCTCGCCACCTTAAGTCAGGTGATGCGCGGCGAGATCGAACGCGGCCGCGTGCCGGGTGCGGTCGCGCTCATCGCCCGGCGGGGCCGGGTGGGATTTTTCGAAAGCTTTGGCCAACGTGATCCCGCCGCCGGCGCGCCGATGGCGAAGGACACGATTTTTAGAATCTATTCCATGACCAAGCCCATCACCTCGGTGGCCGCGATGATGCTGTGGGAAGAAGGGCGGTTCCTGCTCGGCGATCCGGTCGCCAAATACCTTCCAGAATTCTCCGACCCGACGGTGGCGGTGGAGCGCGGCGAGGACATCGAGCGGGTGCCGGCCGAACGCGCCATCACCATCCAGGATCTTCTGCGTCATACCTCCGGGCTCACCTACGAGTTCCGCGGCGGAGGTCCGGTGCACAAAATGTACATGAGCGCGAAGGTGCACAGCCGCGCGCAGAGCAACGCGGATCAGGTCGCGACCTTGAGCAAGCTGCCGCTGCTGCACCAGCCGGGAACGCGGTGGGAATACAGCCGCTCGACCGATGTTCTCGGCCGCCTCGTCGAAGTGCTCTCGGGAGTGCCGCTCGGCATGTTTTTCGAACGGCATATTCTGGGGCCGCTCGGCATGGTCGACACGGCGTTTCACGTGCCGCCGCGCCACCACTCCCGCCTAGCGGCGGCCTTCGCCAGGGATCCCGACAGCGGCGGGGCCGTGCAACTGCTCGAGGTTCGCGATCCGCCGAGTTTCGAGTCGGGCGGCGGCGGCCTCGTGTCGACGGCGGGGGACTACGCGCGCTTTCTGCAGATGCTGCTCAACGGCGGCACACTCGACGGATCTCGATTTTTGAGCCGCAAGACCATCGAACTCATGACGGCGGATCACCTAGGGCCGATCACCGGGGCTCCGGATTTGCTGCTCCCCGGCCACGGCTTCGGGCTCGGCTTTGCCGTTCGGCTGCATGCCGGCATGTCTACCGCGCCGGGCTCGGTCGGCCTGTACTTCTGGGGCGGCCTCGCCGGCACGACTTTCTGGGTCGATCCGGCAGAGCGGCTGTTTGCCCTGATGCTCATCCAGGCACCCGGGCAGCGCGATTATTACCGCACGCTATTTCGCGATCTGGTGTATTCGGCGTTCGACGACTGAATTGGACAATTCTCGGCTCCTGTGGGGACGCGCGTCACATTCTTTACCCCCGTCGGTAGGGTATATCCCCAACCACGCTTGAGAGATGACCTTCATCACGTCACTTTTTCTGCGAACATGACAAGAATGAGACCTATGTGGTGCTGCACTGCGGTCTGACCGCCGGCCAAAAATGCGAAAAATCAACGTTCTCGCGCTAATCGAGGCATTTGTGCTGTCCGCCGCCATGGTATCCGGCGCGGCGGCACAGTCGACCTATGCCGATCAGCTCGAGATGCTCGAATGGTCGGATCCCGAGCGCGCCGCGCAGATGATCGACGCGGCGCCGCCGTTGTCCCCGGACTCGGACACCACGGAAATTGAAATGCTGGAGATCCGCGGGATGATTTACGCGGATAGTACCCGGGACAAGGACGTTCAAGCCGTGGTGCAGCGTCTCGACGCCATCGCCCGGGCGGGCGATGTGTCGGCGGTGCGGGCGGGCCGCTTCGTGCGCGCGTATTCCGCGCGCCAGCACACCCAGTTCGCGACGGCTGAAGCCGAGCTCAAGGGCATCGACATGAATTCAATCGTCTCCGATACCGAGCGCTATCGGGTCGTGACGCTGCGCGGCCATGTGTTGCGCATTCTGGGGCAGGACGAAGCGGCGCTGCCCTTCCTGGAGCAGGCGCTGGATCTCGGCAACAAGATGCAGGATGACCGGCGAACCCTGCACGCCATGCTGTCGCTGGCCCGCATTTACACGGACAGCGGCAATTTTGACCGGGCCATGGTGCAGTTGAAGACGGCGCGCAGTCTCGCGACTCGATTGGGCGACGAGGCGGCACTCGTCGAGACCGATGAACGCGAGGCCGACATCGCGGATCGGCGCGGAGATCGGGTCGAGGAGCGGCGCGCCTCCCTGGCCGGACTCGAGCATGCGAAGCGTTCGGGCAGCAGCAAATGGATCGAACTGGCGCTGCTCAATCTGGGTGATTCCTTTTTGAAGACGCGCGACTTTGCCGAATCGCTCAAATATTCCAAGCAAGCGTTGCCGATCATGCTGCGCACAAATCAACGCGACGGCGTGCAGATCACCCTGTTCAACGAGGGTCTGGCGTACATCGGACTGGGCAGCATCAAGGCCGGCCAGAAGCTCGCGGAGGCGGCGATCAACGAAGCGCTCGCCGGCAGCGATCTCCTGGACGCAAAAGAACTGCTGCGGGAATATGCGGACGCGCTGGAGCACGCGGGATACTTGATGATGGCGATCCAGGTCTATCACCGCTACGACGAAATCAGCGAGAAGTTCATGACGAACACGCGTCAGCGCGCGTTCCTTGAACTCTCCGCGCAATTCGACGACGAACGCAAGGCGCGCGAGCTCGAGCTCCTGCGGCGCGACAATGCGCTCAAAGTGTCCGAAATGCGCGGACAGCGGCTGCTGCAGCAGTTGATCCTCGCCCTTACGCTGTTCATCGCGGTCATCTGCGCCGCGCTGGTGTGGGCGTTCGCCCGCGTGAGCAAGGCCAACGAACGGCTGCGGTTCAGCAGCGAACACGATCCCTTGACGGGATTGTCGAATCGCCGCTATTTCAACGAGCGTGTGCTCGCGGTCGACGGCGGGCGCCCCGTCGGGGGCTGCGTGCTGTTGGCGGATCTCGATCACTTCAAGCGCATCAATGATACCTATGGGCACCCGGCCGGCGATGCGGTGCTGGCGGCGATGAGCCAGCGGCTCGCGTCGGCACTGCGCGAGAACGACAAGCTCGTTCGCTGGGGCGGCGAGGAATTCCTCGCCGTGCTCGGACCGATGTCGCCGGCGCAGGCGGATCTGACCGCCGAAAGGCTGCTGCAGGCGGTGCGCGGCGAGCCGGTCCTGTGGAATGGACAATTGATCCGCTGCACGATTTCCATTGGGTACGCGAGCTTCCCCATGCCGGGTTCGGCGACGGACATTTCGCTCGATAGCGCCATCAGTCTGGTCGACAAGGCGCTTTATGAAGCCAAGCGCCGGGGCCGCGACCGGGCTTGCCTCATCAAGGTGGTGAGCGCCCGCAATGAAACGGAATTGACGACCATCAGCTCGGAGTTCGAGTCCGCAACGTCGGATCGCAGAGTTCAGCTGGTGGAGATTCTGGGCGCCGCGGCTTGACCGCCGCTCGCGCCGCGATGGCCGCGGCTCAGGGATTCGCGAAAAACGTCTTGGCCGCCGCGAAGCAAAACGGCGACACCAAAAGCGTGTGATACGCTTCGGCCACCGCCAGCGCGCCACCGTCGGTGGCTCCCTGCGTGACGGCGGTGGCGGCGACCAGCGCTTTTGCAATCTTAAAATCGTTCTTCAGCCCGGCGTAGGGGTCGTTGCTCGTCGCGGCGGATTCGAGATCGAGCACGGCGATCGACGCCGTTGCCGGTGCGTGCGCGGCCCAGTAGCGCTGCATCAGATCGGCGTTGAGCCAGAAGACCACTGGATCGACGGCGCCGCCGCAGAGAAGCACGGGCGCGGTCGGCACCCAGTTGCGCAGATCATTGTTCCGCAGCGCCTGCCGCCACGGCAGGCCGGGAGTTGCGGCGGGGAGCCCGGTCGTGAAGCTGGGCCAGCCGCCATCCGGATTCGCTTGCGCGTCATCCAAGTAGCTCAATCGATAGCTGTTCTGCAGCAGATTGCCGGTGCCAAAGCCGAGCGCAAACACCTCCGCGAGGTCCGCCGGCGTCGTCGGCGGCGTATCCACCGCGAACTTCGGATCGGGCGGCGTCGCACTGAACAAGACAAATTCGGGAATCTTTCCTTGCGCATACAGCTGACTTCTCGGCACCGTGGTCGGAAACAAGGAGTCGATGCCGGTCGCGTACTGGCTCTCGAATACGTCGATAGGGGCGGCATAGATGTTGCCGTAGGCCTTTTGATAGGCCGTGAGCAGCAGGGTCGATGACACGGTCGCGCCGCCGTTGACCTCGCCGTAAAATACGGCATCGACAAACGCGCCAAGCGCATACGGCCCCGACATGGGCGCCGCCGCCGTGACGGTCATGCCCGCAGCCTGCATGGCGCGATGGGTCGCCATCGCCACGTACCCGCCTTGCGAATAGCCGGTGATGAACACTCGCCCGTCATCCTTCGTGAGCGTTACGGAGGCCAACGGCAAGGCCGTGCGCGCCGCCGTGAGCGCATCGATCATGTCCTTGGACTGCTGATCGGCGATGAGGAAGGGATGATAAGGAAGCGTCGACGTGTCATAGCCGGCATAGTTCGGCGCCACGACGATGTAGCCCTTGGTCGCGAACAGCGCCGCCAGGTTGAGGGCTTCGGTATTCTGCAAATTGTCCATGTTGAACGCGCGGTCGGTCGTGGTGCCATGCGCGTACAGAAGAATCGGACGTGCCCCGGTGCAGTTCGCGCCAAAGCCGGTCGGTATCATCAGCGCGGCGGATGCCGTCGTGGCTTCATTGGCGGCGCCAACCGTCTCGTAGGCAATGTCGTACATCAGGATGTCGCAGACCGGCGCGCCGCTGAGCGACAGCAGCTGCTGATTGCTCGCGAGGTTGAGCTGGAGCAGCAGATTCGGCGCCGTCAGCGTCGACAGAAGCTGGAGAGGATTCTGCAGCAAGGTGCCGCGCGGCGGCGGAGCCGCGTGCTCCCCGGAGTCCGACATGCCGCCGCCCCCGCCGCCGCAGGCGGCAAGCAGCAGCGCGGCGGCAAACAGCGGCGCGGCAAACAGCGGCGCGGCGGCAAACCACACGTAGCATCGCTTCACTGGCTGCATGACCGCTCTCCGCCTGCCGACGCCACCATGATGCGCCCCCACACGTGGCGCGTCTCCCACCGGTTGGACCGCGGACCGCGCCCCACAGTTCCTGGGAATTCGGTCGATTGACCCGTTCGCTATTCGGTGCGCTTTACACGCGCGTATTTTTCGCGCTCATCGCGTTCGAGAAACTTGTTGCGCACATGGGCGAAGAAACGCGGCGGCAAGACGCCGTAAACGATGGTCGACTCATCGCGCCCGGGGATTGCGCGAAGATCGGGACCGGGCCAGACAAATTCATTGGCTTCCGTGGTCACGATCCACGACCTATCCGAATCAAGCCCAAGTCGATTCTTGGTCTCGGCCGGGATCTCCACGGCATCTGTCGAATTTGTCGGTGGGGTATGTGTAACGGGCAGAACCAGAATCTCCTGTTCGCCAGCGTCATCAACAACAGACATCACGATGGCGCACGGTCGATCCTTGGCTCCCTCTTCGCGACCCTCCTGATGCTCTCTTCTCCAGAGGTAGGAATAGCGAATCACCAGGCCCGGATAGGGCGCTGGAAAACTCACGGGTTCCAGTCTTTGAGTTCTTTGTCGAGGTGAGCGTGTTGATCTTGAACTTTGGCGTTGCGAATGGCGTCGACTTGGCGCTCCGAAAGCTCACCGGCCGCAATGACTCGCCGGTCGCGACGCTTCAAGCGCGCATACTCTTGCGCCGACAGCAGCACCGTCCGCTCGCGACCGTTCTTTGTTATCGTCACCGGCCTCGTGAGAGCAATGTCCTGATACACACCGACATTGCGGTGAAACTCCGCGGCGCTGACAGTGACGGCATCATCGGTACTCATAAACTCTCCGCGAATGCTCAATGCGCGGATTATACGCACAATACATACTATCAGCAATGCCGCTTTAGGGGGCACTACACTAATAGAGCTCCAGAACTACCATCCCCGGCTCAATCTGGCCCGATATCCCTCCTCGAACAACCATTTGCCAGCCGAGGTCGATCCAGTCGAACATGGGACTATTCGCTTGCACTCTTGGCGCGAAAAGGTGCGGAAAAACCCGGCAAATGGGCTCATCGATTGACGAGGACGCGGGCAAAGCGGGCATGCCCGTCGCCAGCTCCGCGACGCCGAGCACCTTCGTCTCGAAGGCACCGCCAAGTTCTCTGCAATCATTGTGAGCCAGCCTGTAATCTGCTCGGAGTCCTGGGAAACCAAGGCGTTCGAGGTTCGAGTGCCCTCGTTCCGCCTCTACTGCGATTGCAGTAGAAGCCTGGCGGTGGCCGGCATCGCGCTATTCATCCCGCCGCCGGCTTCTCCCGCGCCGGCCCACGCCGGCGCAGCAGCGTGAGCGCCAGAACCGCGGAGGCGATCATGAGGAACAAGCTGACCGCGTTCAGGACCGGAGTCGCTCCCTCGCGCATTCGGCCATACATCATCACCGTCAGCGGCGTGTCCGCGCCGACCAGCATCAGGGTCGTGTTGAAATCCGCGAACGACATCAGGAAGGAGATGGCGGCGGAACCCAGCAGCGCGGGCCGCAGATACGGCAATAAAATCGTGCGAATCACCGCTGCCTTGGATGCGCCGAGGTTGAGCGCCGCTTCCTCGAAAGTGCGGTCGAAGCGCCGCAGGCGTGCGCTGATGGTCAGCGTCGCGATGGTCGCAATGTACGAGAATTGACCGAGCACCACCAAGGGCAATCCGGGTCTTAGAAAGTCGAGTTCCAGGCCGAAGGCGTCATCCGCGAATTCCGCGATGCGGCTGGCGAAGGCGAGGATGGATATGCCGAGGATGACTCCGGGGATCACCAGCGGCGCCAGCATCAAGATGGACAGCGCCTGTTTGCCCCAGAAGCGTCCGCGCTCGATCAGGAATGCGTTGGTGGTGCCGACCAAGGCCGATAGCGCCGTCACGCAGGCGGCGACGATGCAGCTGGTCCAGATGCTCCCCAGCAATTCGCCGTCCGCGAACAGACCGGTGCGCCCGGCGCTCGAGTTGCCGGCAAACCAATCGAGCGTGAAGCCATGCCAGGGCGGTGCGGGGTAGGGCGCATCGTTGAAGGCGAACACCGCGACCACGGCCAGCGGCAGAAACAAGAACGCGAGAAACGCGATCAAGTACGCCGCCGTGGCGGCGCGCAGCCAAACGGGCCGTGGCAGGGAGGGAATCATGTCCGCCGCATCACGTCGCCAAACCGCTGGCCGCTGATCCGTAGGCCCAGAATCACCATCGCCGTGGAGAGCGCGAGCAGCAGGAAGCCGAAGGCGGCGCCCTGTTCCCAGTTGAAGCGGGTGATGAACTGAGTATAAATCTGCTCGGTGAACCACTGCGAGTTCTTGCCGCCGAGCAGGGTGGGCGTGAGGTAATTGCCCAGTGTCAGCATGAACACGACGATGCAGCCGGCGGTGATGCCGGGCGCGGCGTGCGGAATCACGATGCGGCGCAGAATGGCCAATCCACCGGCACCCAGATCGTAGGCGGCTTCGATCAGCGAGTCATCGAGACTTTCCAGACTCGACACCAGCGGCACCACCATGAACAGCAGCGAGGTGTACACCAACCCCACCAGGATGGTCGCATCCCGGTACAGCAGTTCGACGGGCAGCGCCGTGATGCCGAGCTTCACCAGAAGTGCCGGCAGAACGCCGGATTCTCTGAGCAGGATCATCCAGCCCAAGGTGCGCACCGTCTCACTGACCCAAAAGGGGATGAGGCAGATGATGAACAGCAGCGAGCCGGCTCGGCCGCGCGCCAGCTTGGCAATAATCCAGGCGATGGGAAATGCCAGCAGCAGCGTCATCGCCGTGGCGATCACGGACATCACGGCCGTGCGGACGAACACATGCCAGTACAGAGGCTCGGCGAAGAAGGTCTTGTACTGCGCCAGGCTGGGCTCGTAGTGGCGCGGCCCGACTCGTTCGCGGAAGGACAGATAGGCCAGATCGACATGCGGCAATACGATCAGGGCGCCGAGCCAGAGCAGGGCCGGTGCGAGCAGCAGACCGAGCGCGAGGCGACCGTGCCAGCGGCTGTCCATGAGAGCCCTATGCTTCCTGACCCGCGGCTCCGGCCCGCGCCGCGAAGCACACCGCTCGGGAGGGATCGAAGCTGAAGGCCACGTGATCGCGCGGCTTCAAGTCCGAAAACTGCCCGGTCTGCGGCAACGCGATGCGAAATTCGCGGCGCGTCCGCGCTTCCTGCAGTAGAACCGCCGAATTCGCGCCGTCGAACAGCACGCTCTGCACTTCACCCGCATGCCGCGGCTGATCGGGCGGCAGGTTCTCCGCGCTGCGCGCGAGAATGGCAACCTCCGGACGCACGAAGACCTCGACCGCATCACCCACGGCGATCGCTCCGGTCTTCAGTGCGCGCACCACCCATCCGTCGGCGGTCGCGATCTCGGCAAGCGCGCCGTCCGCGCGGGTGGTCCGGCCCACAATCCGGTTATTCGCGCCCACGAAGGCCGCCACGAACGGCGTTTGCGGACGGTAGTAGAGATCCTGCGGCGTACCCAGTTGTTCGAACCGTCCATGGCTCATCACGCCGACGTGATCGGACAGCACCAGGGCTTCGGATTGGTCGTGGGTGATGTAGACGAAAGTCGTGCCGAAGGACGCCTGCAATTGCTTGAGCTCGATTTTCATGTGCTCGCGCAGCTTCAGATCGAGCGCGCCCAAGGGTTCGTCCAGCAGCAGCAGCGTCGGCTCCAGCACCAGGCTGCGGGCGATGGCCACGCGTTGACGTTGGCCACCGGACAATTCGTCGACGCGCTTGTCCGCTGAGCCGCTGAGGCCCACTCGTTCCAGCATCGCGTCGCTGCGCCGGATTCTTTCGGGCCGCGGCACGCCGCGCCGCGCCAGTCCAAAAGTGACGTTTTCGCCCACGGACATCATCGGGAACAGCGCCAGTTGCTGAAACACCATGTTCACCGGGCGGCGATTCGGCGCGACGCCGCGCATGCTCACGCCGCCGATGGCGATGTCGCCCGCATCCGGAGCGATGAACCCGGCGATCATGCGCAGCAGAGTCGTCTTGCCGCAGCCGGAGGGGCCCAGAATCGAAAAAAAACTGCCGCGCTCGACCGAGAATGACAAGGAGTCCACGGCCACATGATCCGCGAAACGCTTGACGAGAGCGTCCGCCACCAGATCCGGCGTGCTCAATTGGCGGCCTTCACGCGATCGAGCACGCGGCCTTCCAGTTCTTCGAGGCCGGGTGGTATGGCCGGATACCAATGGATGCCCTTCAGATCGTCATTCGGAAAGGCGGCGGTGAACTGCGCTTTCAGACGTGGGTCGATGAGCGGCGCCGTGTTCATGGCGGCGGAAAAGCTGCCCACCGACTTGATGACCCGCGCGGCATTTTCCGGCCGCATCGCGAAATTGATCCAGGCATAGGCGGCCGCGTCGTTGCGGCCGCGGGCCGGCAGCGCGAAGGTGTCGAGCCAGCCGAGAGCGCCGGAGCGCGGCACGATGAATTGAATGTCGGGATTGTCGCGATTGAGCGTCCATCCGCCGGTATCCCACATCATCGCGGCCACGACTTCACCGGTGCGGATGCCGTTGAGCAGCTGGTCCTTGTTGTCGTAGAAGAACTTGAAATTCGCCTTGCAGGCGATGAGCGCGGCACCCACCCGCTCCATGAGCGCACCGTACGCTTTCGGATCCTCGTAGAGCGCGAACGGGTCCTTGCCGGCGGCGAACGCAAAGGCCATCAGCGTCGGGCGCTTCAGGCGAACGGCGGTCTTGCCCTTCAGGTCGGCACGGCACAGGTCGGGATAGTCGGCAATCCTGGCGCGCTTGGCGTTGACCACGAGGCCGTCGGTTCCCCACAGATAAGGCAGTCCGTACATCTTGCCGTCGAAGGTGGTGTTCTTGCGGACGAGCTCCAAAAAAACGGGCTGAAACTGTTCCAGCTTGAGTTTGGTGAGATCAAAGGGCTTGTAAATTCCAAAGTCGCGCTGCGCGGCTTGGATGCGATCCTGCGAAGGTTGCGCGAGGTCGTAGCCCGCCCCCCCGGTGGCGCGCAGCTTCGAGATCATTTCCTCGTTGTTCGACAGGGTCACTTCCACATCGATGCCGGTCTCTTTTTTGAATGCGGCGACGAGGTCGGCGGGTACATAATCGGCCCAGCTGATGATTCGCAGCTTGTCGGCGTGGGCGCCGCCTGCCGCTAAACTCGATGCAAGTACCCACGAGGCTATCAAGATGTTTTTCATCGATGCTCCCCCGACATCCTTGCGCATCTTACCGAATCCCCGGCGAACGGGTTGGTTCCTCTCTGGGGCAACTTGAGCGCCGCCGTGTCGTCCCGGGCGGCATCGGTGCGGCCGGCGCCCTCGTGACGGCACTCCAGCACGGTGACATTGCCGCCGGCCGCGCGGCATAATGGTTCATGGATATTGCTCATTGGGAGTTCGCTTATAAACCGACCACCGGCGTGCGGCAGGTGCATGAAACCCCGCTGGTCCGCGCCTCCGATGCCAATCTCGACGGCTATGGCTGTCTCGTGGATGATCCGAAGACATTCCCCATCGAGATCGTCCGCTGGCCGGCCCAAGGGTGGCGTCCGATCGACCGCAATTCCGGCGATCAGGGCGGAGTCACCGAGGGTCTGTTCGAGTTTTGCTGGAAGGGCGAGACCCTGTATGCGCGAAACAACGCGGTGGGCGACAGCTATTTGTTCGGCTGGAGCAACTGGCCGGAAGAGGCCGCGACGGATGCCTGCGGCCGGCAGCGCGAGCGCGCCCTGATCTGGCGCGCAAATTATCACCCCGACGGCGGCCAGCTCTTCTATCCGCTCAACGGGAAGAGTTTCGTGGTTCCCATGGCGCTGCCGGGAGATGATGTAACGCCGGATAGATTCGTGACATTCTGGTGCGACGGCGGCCGCGGCCTGTACCTGCATCCGAATGTCTGGCACGGGGCGGTCGTGCCGCTGGACGACGAGGCCGAGTTCCTCGATCGCCAGGGCCGCGTTCATGCGCGCGTCTCGGTCGATTTCGTCAAGGAATTCGGTTGCTATCTCGGCGCGCCGCTGCGGCGGCCTTGACGCCTGCAGCGCATGACACGCAAGAAGACCTCCTTTCTCTTCGATCTCGACGGCACTCTCATCGACAGCGTGTACCAGCATGTACTGGCCTGGAAATCGTCGCTGGATCAGGAGGGCATTCCGCTGTCGGTGTGGCGCATTCACCGCAAGATCGGCATGAGCGGCGGCCTGTTCGCCAACATTCTGCTGCGCGAGACCGGATTCGACAATACGCCGGAGCGTCTCGAACGGCTGCGTATACGTCACGCCGAAGCATACCGGGCGCTGTCGGCCAGCGTGCAGCCGCTACCCGGTGCACGCGAGTTGCTGGATTACCTGACGGCGCAAGGCACACCCTGGGCAATCGCCACCAGCGGGCGCATGGAAACGGCCGGAGCCAATCTCGCCGCGCTCGGGGTCGATCCGGCCAAAGTGCCGGTGGTCACGCGCGATCAGGTCAAGTATGCCAAACCCGATCCCGACCTGTTCCTCACGGCGGCCGACCGCCTCGGCGTCGACATTCGCGACTCGCTCGTGCTCGGCGACAGCATCTGGGACATGATCGCCGCGCAGCGTGCCCGTGGCCTGGGCGTGGGTTTGTTATCGGGCGGCTACGGCGAGGAGGAGCTGGCGCGCGCCGGCGCCTTTCGCGTCTATGAGGATCCGGCCGACCTGCTCAAGCACATCGACGAAGTCGCCGCGCGCGCCTGACATCGCGGAATTTGCGCACGCGTTTCATGCGGTGCGCTATTCTCGCAAGTCCGGTTGGAAAAGCGCTACGGGGGAAAAATGAAAATAACGGCAATTCGATGCGTGTCTCTTTGCCTGTGTCTGTGCTTGAGCGCCGCGGCACTGAGTGTGTGCCTGGCTGACGTCAAATCGCCCGCGGCGGCGAGCGGCGCTGCACCCGCCGCCGTGCGCGCCGAGGCACCCGCCGCCGTGCGCGCCGAGGCCCGCGAAATTTTTGCCGCCATCGTCGGCATCGAAAGCTCCATCGGCAAGGGCAATGTCCCCCGCGTGGCGAAGTATCTCGCGGATCGTTTCAAGGCCGGCGGCTTTCCGGCTGCGGACATCCATATCCTGCCGCTGGGCGAAACCGCATCCTTGGTGGTGCGTTACCGCGGCAATGGCAGCGGCGGACGCCCGATCGCGTTCATCGCTCACATGGATGTGGTGACCGCGAAGCGCAGCGATTGGCAGCGCGATCCCTACCATCTGACCGAGGAGCAGGGATTCTTCTTCGGCCGCGGCACATCGGACGTCAAACAGGAAGTGGCGCTGCTGACGGAGACGTTCATACGGCTCAAAGCCGAGGGCTTCGTGCCCACACGCGATCTCATCATCGCCTTCAGCGGCGATGAGGAAACCGCGCAAGCCACGGCCAAGGACCTCGTCACCACGCACCGGGATCTGGTCGATGCGGAATTCGCACTCAATGGCGACGGCGGCGGCGGCGTGCTCAGCGAGGGCAGCGCCAAACCCGAGATTTTCTACGTGCAGGGCGCCGAAAAGAGTTCAGCGCAATTTCTCCTGACCACGCGCAACGCGGGCGGCCACAGCTCCCAGCCGCGTCCCGACAACGCCATCTACGAACTGGCCGATGCGCTCAAGGCGTTGCAGCGTTACGAGTTTCCGGTGAAGTGGAATGAGTGGACGCTCGGCGACTTCAAAGCTGCCGGCGTCGTGACCCCGGGGCCGCTCGGCGCGGCGATGGCGCGTTTCGCGGCCGATCCGGGCAACGCGGCGGCTGCGGCCGAGATCGCACAGAATCCCGCCTTCATCGGGCGGATTCGTACCACCTGTGTGGCCACCATGCTGAGCGGCGGCCACGCCGAGAATGCGCTGCCGCAGTCGGCAACCGCCACCGTCAACTGCCGCATCTTTCCGGGCACCAGCGCCGCGGACGTGCAGCAGACATTGCAGGGGCTCGTCGGCTCCAAGGTCGAAGTGCGGCAGGGATACGAGGCGCTGGTGTCGAATGCCTCGCCGATGCGCGCGGACGTCATGAGCGCAGTGGCCAAAGCCGCCGAGGCTGCGGATCCGGGCGCGCCCGTGGTGCCGACTCAAGCCTCCTATGCCACCGACGGCGCCGTGTACCGCAACGCCGGGATCCCCACCTACGGCGTGGGCGGAGTCTTCATCATGGACAGCGAAGCGTTCGCGCACGGCCTCAATGAGCGAATCCGGGTCAAAGAGTTCTACAATGGGTTGATCTACTGGGATGTGTTGATCAAGGCGCTCGCCGGTTGAGGCGCGGCGCACGGGAGCGGACCCGATGGATTCTGCAAAACGCGATTGGCGCATCGACGGCGTCAAAGTCATCAAAAGCGACCGGCTTGACAGCAATACCGCGCAGACGCCGGGCATGCTGCGCGCCGCGGCGGTGAATTCGGCTCGCGGCGCGCAAAAGCTCTGGGCCGGAACGGTGATCATTCATCCGAACGCCAAGACCGGCGCACACCATCACGGTCCGCTGGAAAGCGTGATCTACGTGGTGCGCGGCGTAGCGCGCATGCGCTGGGGCGAGCGGCTCGAATTCGTCGCCGAAGCGGATGCCGGCGATTTCATCTTCGTGCCGCCCTACGTGCCGCACCAGGAGATCAACCGTTCCAGCGATACGCCTCTCGAGTGCGTGCTGGTTCGCAGCGACAATGAGTCGGTGGTCGTCAACCTCAATATCGACGCCGCGGAGCGGGTGGAAGAGGTGTATTGGATCGATCCGATCCATCGCGACCCGCCGCGATGAATCCGAGCGCCTACAGCGTTCGAAGATTCTCCGTTTCGCGCCGCAAATCCTTGAGAAATTGTTCCAGCTCGGCCTTGCGCGGCGCGACCTGTGCCCGGCCGGCGGGGGAAAGCACTCGCCGCGGAACCCGTTCCAGATTGTCCTCGAGCATCTTGGCCGCCTTGGGACCATCGGGCTCGCCGCCGTTCGCGTCGACGAGGGCCATGATTCTCGCCGCGCCGATGGCTCCCAACCAATCGAGCGCATCGGCATCGTGCAGATACAGGGCTTCCGGAGCGGCCGGGTCCCGATAGTACATGTGGGTGCGAATCGCGGCGCGGACCGCATCGATCTTCGCCATCGGAAAACCGGTCCCCTTGAGGACGGTGTCGATGATGCCGGCGGCCACATCCGAATGATCGAGTTTTTCCTTTTCCCATGGCGGAAACGCCGCCATGTCGTGCAGGTACGCCGCCGCGAACAGCACATCGTCATCGAGTGTCACGTGATCGGCGGCGGCCAATTCACGCGCAAGCGCATAGTCGCGCATGCAGTGCGAATAACCCCAGGCCGGATTCTTGAAGTGTTTGGCCGCGAAATCGCGCACCGTCGCATGCCAATCGGCCGGGGCGGCCGGGGCGGGCGCCGCGGTTGGAACGGGCGGCGCGGGTGGTGCCGCACTCGAACTTGCGCCGATGATCAATACGAGGAACGCCGCGGCGCGCGCGAGCCCTCGGCTGACGTGAGTGTTTGCCATCTACTTCCCCTTTTTGCGGCCCGGGGCCGCGCGGGCGGCCGACTTGGCGCGCTCCCCGGCGATCGCTTGGTCCATCATCACACGAAAGCTGGCGAGGGCGGTGGCCATGCGCATCGCCAGCATGGGCGCGCCATCTCGTGCGACCACGCCGCGACATACCAGGTGTTTTTGAGGAAGCCGGTTTCAGTTCCCATCGCCTCGTCCCGCAGCCCATTGTTATACCGTCCAAGTTTAAGTTTACTCGCCGGCGCACATCGCTAGTAAACTGTCGTGAAACTCACGTGGATGGACGGATGGTGGCAGGCGCGGAATTGTTCTCGATACCGTTCGACGTTCCGCCCTATCGATTGAGCGGTGCGGTGTACGGCACGCTCTTGAACCATCGCACGGCCCTGGCGGCGCTTGGGCAGGCCGTGCACCAGCCGCCCTATCATGCGCCGCCCAAAGCTCCTGTTCTCTACATCAAGCCGCGCAATACTCTGGCGCGGTCGGGCGACGTGGTGAGGATTCCCGTGGGGACGCCCGAACTGGAGGTGGGGGCCTGCCTCGGCGTGGTCATCGGCCGCACGGCGTGCCGGGTGTCCGAGCCGCGCGCCATGGACTACGTTGCGGGCTATCTCATCGTTGCGGACGTGAGTATTCCGCATGCCAACTATCATCGGCCGTCCATTCGCTTCAAGGCGCAGGACGGGTTTTGTCCGCTGGGGCCGGCGGTGACTGCGCGCGCCGCGGTCGCGAATCCCGACGCGCTGACCATTCGCAGCTACTTCGACGGCGTCTTGGTGCATGTCGCGAGCACCGCCGACCTGATCCGGCCGGCGGCGCGATTGCTGGCCGACATCACCGAATTCATGACGCTGGCGCCGGGAGACGTGCTCGCGCTGGGGGCTGCCGGGCCCGCGCCCCGGGTCCGGTCCGGCCAGACCGCACGGATTGACATCGACGGTTTGGGCAGCTTGAGCAATGCGTTCATGGACCCCGCCGCATGAAGCACGCCCGGGTCGCTTACGCGGGCGCCATCCACGACGCGAGTCCCGTGCCGGCATCGCCGTCCGATCGCGGGCCGCCCGATCGCGAAGATCTGCGGCTCTCCGACGGCCGCGTCGTGGCCGCTGAGCAGGTGGTGTGGCTGCCGCCGTTCATGGTCGGCACGGTGTTTGCGCTGGGGCTGAACTACGCCGATCACGCCAAAGAATTGGCCATCAAGCGCCCGGAGGAACCGCTGGTATTTCTCAAGGGTCCCGGCACCTTGCTCGGTCACCGTGGAGTGACCCGCCGTCCGGCGGGCGTGGGCTTCATGCACTATGAGTGCGAGCTGGCGGTGGTCATCGGACGGCCGGCCAGACAGGTCGCGCGTGCCCAGGCGCTCGATCACGTGGCCGGGTATTGCGTCGCCAACGACTACGCCGTTCGAGATTATTTGGAGAACTGGTATCGCCCCAACTTGCGCGTCAAGAATCGCGACGGCGGCACGGTGTTGGGTCCCTGGTTCGTCGATGCGGCCGATATCGCGGATCCTGCGACGCTCGGCCTGCGCGCCTTCGTCAACGGTCAATTGACGCAGCAGGGCAATACGCGGGATTTGATATTCGACATTCCCTATCTCATCGAGTATCTCAGCGCCTTCATGACGCTCTCGCCGGGCGATGTGATTCTCACCGGGACTCCGGAGGGTGTGGTCAACGTCATGCCGGGCGACGTCGTTGCCTGCGAGATCGACGGCCTCGGCCGGCTCGTCAACACGATCGCGGCGGACCCTGAATTCGGCCGTTGAGAGGCGCCATATGCAGATTCAACACATGATCAACGGCGCGGCAGTTCCGAGCGCGGAATACTTCGAGACCTTGAATCCCGCCACCCAGGACGTGCTGGCCGAGGTGGCGCGCGGCGGCGAGCGGGAAATCGACGCCGCCGTGGCGGCGGCGAAGGCGGCGTTGCCCGCCTGGGCCGGCGCGCCCGCGCCCAAGCGGGCGGCACTGCTGCGCAGGCTCGGCGATCTGATCGCGAAACACGTGCCGGAGATCGCGAAGACGGAAACCCAAGATACCGGGCAGGTGATCGCGCAAACCGCCGGAGGCCTGGTGCCGCGCTCGGCCGATAACTTTTATTATTTCGCCGAGATGTGCGTGCGGGTCGACGGTCATACCTATCCCACCGCGACGCATCTTAACTACACGCTTTATCACCCCGTGGGGGTCTGCGCGTTGATCTCGCCGTGGAACGTGCCGTTCATGACCGCGACCTGGAAAGTCGCGCCGGCTCTCGCCTTCGGCAACACCGCCGTGCTCAAGATGAGCGAGCTGTCGCCGCTGTCGGCGGCGCGTCTGGGAGAGTTGGCGCTGGAGGCCGGCATTCCCGCGGGGGTCCTCAATGTCGTGCACGGGTTCGGCGCCGAGGCCGGTGAACCGCTGTGCCGGCATCCCGACGTGCGGGCGATTTCTTTCACCGGTTCGACGGTCACGGGAAACCGCATCGTGAAAGCCTCCGGCCTCAAGAAATTCTCCATGGAACTGGGCGGCAAGAGCCCCTTCATCGTATTCGAGGACGCGGATCTGCCGCGGGCGCTCGATGCCGCCCTGTTCATGGTCTTCTCCAACAACGGCGAACGCTGCACGGCGGGCTCGCGCATCTTGGTGCAGAAATCCATTTACGCCGAGTTCGCGCAGAAGTTCAGCGCGCGCGCGCAGCGCATCGCGGTCGGCGATCCGCTCGACGAGAAGACTCTCATCGGGCCCATGATCAGCGCGAATCACCTGGAGAAGGTCCGCCGCTATATCGAATTGGGTTCCACGGAGGGCGCGACCTTGATGTGCGGCGGAGTGGAGGCGCCTGCTCTCGGTGGGCCGCTTGCCAAGGGAAATTTCGTCAAGGCCACCGTCTTCGCCAACGTCGACAATCGCATGCGGATCGCCCAGGAGGAAATTTTCGGCCCGGTCGCCTGTCTGATTCCGTTTGCGGACGAGGCCGACGCCATCGCCAAGGCGAATGACATCGTCTACGGACTCTCCAGCTATGTCTGGAGCGAGAATCTCGGGCGTGCGCATCGCGTGGCCGCCGCCGTCGAGGCCGGCATGTGTTTCGTGAACAGCCAGAACGTCCGCGACCTGCGCCAGCCGTTCGGCGGCACGAAGGCCTCGGGAACAGGCCGCGAAGGCGGCACCTGGAGCTACGAGGTGTTCCTCGAGCCGAAGAACGTCTGCGTGAGCTTGGGGCATCACCCCATTGCGCGCTGGGGCGATTGAATGCGCCGATGTGATTCAATGCGGCGGGGCGATTGAACGATGAGCCTGTATCAGATGCAGAAATTCTTGTTCGAGGTCAATCGCGACCACGACCTGCAGCGGCAATGCCGCGTGGCTCTGCCGGGCGTGCTCGACCGCTATGACTTGAGCGCCGAGGAGCGCCAGGCGCTCGCGGCGGGGGACATCGGCTTGATCTACGTGCTGGGTGCGAACGGACAATTGCTGATGCACTATGCCGCCTTCCTCGGCATGCCCTGGGCCGATTATATAGCGGCGATGCGTGCCGGCATCGCGCGTCACGGACCGGTTCGCGCCGGCGTCTATGCCATGACGACCCGGCTGGATGAAAAAATGGCGCAGCTATGAGTCTCGTGTTCGCCGGCATTTGCAGCCACGCGCCCGGGATCACCGGACGCGCGCACCTGGCCGATCGAGCGGTCACCGCGGAGTTCTACCGCGCCTATCGCGAGATGGCGGGAGAACTCGCCGCCGCGAAACCCGACGGCTTGATCGTGGTTGCCGCCGAGCATTTCGCCAATTTCTTCATGAACAACATGCCGGCGTTTGCGGTGGGCATGGCGGACCGCTACGAAGGGCCGATCGAAGATGCGCAGTGGCTGGGCATACCGCACACGCGGATTCCCGGCAATGCGCTGCTGTCGCAGCGCCTGATATCCGAGATGATGCAAACCGTGGACCTTGCATACGCGGAGGAATGGAAATTCGATCACGGCATCATGGTGCCCTTGAATTTTCTCACGCCCCGGTACGACCTGCCCATCGTTCCGGTGAACATCAACTGCCAGGGACCGCCGTTGGTGCCCCTGCACCGTGCCTGGGCGCTGGGCGAGGCGCTGCGCCGCGCCGCGGATCTCGCGCCGGAGCGAATCGCCCTGATCGGCACCGGCGGCATTTCACATTGGCCGGCAACGCCGGATTCCGGCAAGATCAACGAGGAATGGGACCGGGAGTTCCTGCGGCGCTGGCAGGCCAACGACAAGCCGGCGATGCTGTCCTACACCGACGAGACCACGTATCGGGATGCCGGCCAGGGAGGTTTCGAGATTCGCACCTTCATCAGCATCGCGGCGGCCGCACAAGGCTTGGGCAAGCTGCAATACTACCGGCCGATTCCGATTTTCGCGGTGGGCTGCACCATCGCCACCATGGACATCGCCACGCCATGTCGCACCTGACGTTGGAGTACAGCGCGAATTTGCGCGCCCATGGCCGCTTCGGCGAACTGTGCCGCAAGCTCGCGCAGTGCATGACGGCGCTCACCGTCGAGGGAGCGGCCGTGTATCCGCCCGGCGGAGTGCGCGTGCGCGCCATATCCTTCGAGGACTATTGCATCGCCGACGGCACGGCGAGCGATGCGGGATTCGTGCACGCCGTGTTGAAAATCGGCGCCGGGCGCAGCGCCGCCGCCAAGCAGGCAACCTGCAATGGTCTGTTCGACATCATGAAAGCGCATTTTGCGGATCAATTTGCCGGCCAGGGGCTGGCGCTGTCGCTGGAGCTCCACGAGTTCAGCGAGGCCGGCACCCTCAAGCACAACAATCTACACGCGCGCTTCAAGAAGCCCTGAAGTCCCGGAACGCGCGGAGCGAACTATTCATGCTTCCTGACGACACCATCCGATTGCTGGCCCGGCGACTATACGAAGCGCGCAAGAGCCGCACGCAGCTGCGGCACTTTTCGGCGGAGCATCGCGGCATGACCATCGAGGACGGATACGCCATTCAGAGCGAATGGGTCAGGATGGAAATTGCGGATGGGCGCAGCATCAAGGGGCGAAAAATCGGCCTCACATCGCGGGCGATGCAGCAGGCATCGCAGATCACCGAGCCGGATTTCGCGCCGCTGATGGACGATATGTTCTTTGCGGCCGGCGGCGACATTCCTATCGAGCGCTTCATTGCGCCGCGCGTGGAAGTCGAGCTGGCGTTCGTATTGGAGTCCCCGCTGAAGGGACCCGGCGTGACGATCGTCGATGTTCTGCGAGCGACTTCCTACGTGACCCCGGCGCTCGAGATCATCGACGCCCGCATCGAACAATTCGACCGCGACACGCGCGCACCGCGCAAGGTGTTCGACACCATCGCCGACTTCGCCGCCAACGCGGGCATCGTCGTCGGCGGTCTGCCGGTCAAGCCCGATGCGGTGGATCTGCGCTGGGTGGGAGCGCTGCTCTACAAGAATGCCGTGATCGAGGAAACGGGCATCGCGGCGGCGGTGCTCAATCACCCCGCGGCCGGCGTCGCGTGGCTTGCCAACAAAATCGCGCCGTATGGCGAAGAACTGCGCTCCGGAGACCTCATTCTGGCCGGCTCGTTCACCCGGCCGACGAACGTCGTGCGCGGCGATGTGCTGCATGCCGACTATGGCGCGCTCGGCGGCGTCTCGATGCGTTTTGTCTGATTCAAGGAAATTCCATGGACCTGCCGACCAACCCGTTCAAACGCGCCCTGCGCCGGGGCAAGCCGCAAATCGGCCTTTGGGTGGGCCTGGCCGACGCCTACGTCGCCGAATTGCTGGCGACCGCCGGCTTCGATTGCCTGGTGATCGATGCCGAGCATGCGCCCAATGACCCGCGCAGCGTCCTGCCGCAATTACAGGCGATGGCGCCCTATCCGGCACACCCCATCGTGCGGCCGGTGCGCGGCACGGCGGAATCGATCAAACAATACCTGGATATCGGCGTGCAGACGCTGATCATCCCCATGGTCGAAACGGCCGAGCAGGCGCAGCAGATGGTGGCGGCCACCCGCTACCCCACGCGCGGCGTGCGCGGCGTCGGCAGCGCTCTGGCGCGCGCCTCGCGGTGGAATCAGATCGATGATTACGTCAGGCGCAGCGACGATGAAATGTGCGTATTGGTCCAAGTGGAATCCGTCGCTGCGTTGACCCATCTCGAGCGCATTGCCGCGGTGGACGGTGTCGACGGAATTTTCTTCGGTCCCGCGGATTTGGCGGCGTCGATGGGATTGCTCGGCAAGCCCGCCGATCCGAAGGTTGTGGCGGCGATCACACAGGGGATCGCGACCGTCAACAAGGCGGGCAAGGCGGCGGGCACGCTCACGTCGGACCGCAGGCTCGCCCGCGAGTACCTGGATCAGGGCGCACTGTTCGTCGCGGTGGGAGTCGACACCTCGATCCTGATCAAGGCCGCCAAGGAATTGGCGGCGGAATTCCTGGGTCAACGCCAGGACTTCATGATTCGCGGCTAGGCGAATGGTATGCAATCGCGACCGGCGAGCCAGGCGTGGATCTGGCTGACGATGGCGAGTGCGATGCCTTCCGGCGTGACCGCACCGATGTCGCTGCCGACCGGGCCGCGAACCCGGGATTTGAGCTCTTCGGCCACCGGCCCCAGTTCTTGAGCGAGCCGGACGCGGCGCGCCTCGGGACCCAACAATCCGACGTAGGCGGGGACCTGGGCTCGCGCCAGCTCGCGCAAGTACGCCGCATCGCAGGAGAGATGATGGCTCATGACCACGGCGGCGTGACAGCGCTCGAGGGTGACCAGCGAGCGCAGCAAGTGCGGATCGCCCAGCCTGACCTCGGCACCGGGAAAGTCCGCCGCCACGGCGTAGGCCGGACGATGGTCGATGACCGACACCCGCCAACGCAGGGCGCGGGCGGCGCTCACCACCGGCTGCGCATCGGGTCCCGCCCCGCAAATCAGCACATGCGGAGGCGGCGCGAGAAATTGCACGAATGCCCGCGCGCGCCGGCCGCCCTCGTTCCAGTCCATGCCGCGCGATGTGCCGTCGTCGAGGGATTGCTCAGCGGCATGAATCAGCGTGGAGGTCAGCGGCGGCGCGGCTTCATAGGTGCCGAGCGGGAGATCCACCGATTCATGCACCGAAACCAATGCCGCCGAACGGCCCGCCTGCGTGGCGCGCCCGGCGGCCGCCAGTGCCGCCGCCGCGGGAGTACCGGCGCCGGCCGGCTCGAGCAGCACGCGCATGGCTCCCTCGCAACCGGCGCCGATCCCGAACAGGATATCGTCGGGGCCGCGCATGTCGTACTCGATGGCGCGAGGCACGCCGCTGTTCAGCACCTGCTGCGCGTGAAGTCTGAGATCCGCTTCGAGGCAACCGCCGCTGAGCAGTCCCAGGTTGGTGCCGTCGGCCATGATGAGCATGCGTGCACCGGGTTTGCGGTACGTCGACCCGGCCGTCGATACCACTGTTGCCAGGACGCGCGCCGCCCCGTTGGCCGGAGCGCGCTCCAGGAGCAATTCGAGACTGGTGTCGAGGCGCACGTTGAGGGCGGCGGCTTGCATGCCCGCCATTGTTTCAAAACGCAGGGCTCCCGTGTGCGGAAATCGGTGCTCATACCGCCGCTTTCAGCAGGCTCAACCGTGCCTCGTACCAACTAAACGGGTCTGGCTCGGCGACTGCGCTGAAAAGCGATGGCTTGTTTCCGCTGACGGACGGGGGACGCCTCCCCGCGAAGAGGATATTTCGGGCCGCATTCACGTCCCGATCGTGAGTGACACCGCATCTCACGCAAATCCAACTCCTTACATCGAGCATGTCCAGACCCGCAGGGCCCGTCAGGGCTCTGCAGCTGCTGCATGTTCGCGTGGTGTTCTTCTCGCTGATGATTCGAACGCATCGACCGGCCTGCTGGCCCTTATACAGTAGCTGCGTCTTGAGCATGCCCCAGCCGGCATCGAGGACCGACTTGGCCATCCGCGTCTTCACCAGTTGGGTACTGCTCACATCGCCAACGAAGATGTTCTGATACTTATCAACAATCCTCCGTGAAAACTGATGCAAAGCATCTTTGCGCCGGCGCGCCGCCGTGCGGTGCAGGCGTTTTGCCTGACGCTTGTGGCCGCGTTGCTGGGCTTGGGCGATTTGCTGCTCAATGGATCGATAGAAATGTCCGGCCTCGAGCTTATCGCTGTCGTCGGTGGCAACCGTAGTCTTAAGACCGAGATCCAGCCCCACCTCATCGTTGGTCGCTTCGCACCGCTCGACCCGTAGCTCCACCGGAAGGCACAGCCACCAGTCCCCGACGGCATCTTGGGCAAAGCAACCGGTTTTCCACATCACTCCATGGAGCAGTTCTGGCTGGAACACGCGAATGGCTTTGCCAGAGAAGCGCAGCGACTTGGTCTTGCGCTTAAGTTGAGCTGTTTTGAACGGGATCCAACCGAGCGATCGCTTCGCGCCCCGACTCACGCGCCAACGGAGTTTTGCCTTCTGGAATTGCCGGCGACGGGTGGCAAACTCCGCATTCACGCGCTGTATGGTGTCAGAGCCGATATGCTCGAAGTACTCCGTGGCCCCCGCGGTGAGCTTATCGAGGTCAAATCCACTCAACCACCGAGGAGGTCCCGCGAAGGGCCGCGCCGCCTTAAAGCTGATTTCATTCGCGTAATTCCACACTTGATTGACCTCCGCGGCTGCGGCGTTGAGCCAGGGGTAGGCTTCGGCCTTCACCTTCAGACGCAAGGTTCGGATGCACGTCGTGCTCTCGATGGTCATGCGGTCTCTCATCCACCCGTCCGGTCTCCTTAATTTATTGGACCCCGATCCACGGTTCAACCGTGATTTCTGCCCGAATCGCGTAGATTCGCGGTAGGCGCGGCATGAGCTAGTATTACCTGCAGCGGACGGCTCTGATCCCCTTCGCTACACACCCGCTGCCGCTGGGTCGCGTTATCCCTCACGTTCCGGTTGCGGATGCGACACCGATGCGGGCACCACGGCGCCCGCATGAGTGACCACACGGGACCCGAGCAGCAGCCCCGAGCGCGCCGCCTCCACCACCGACTCGCCGCGCAGCCGGCTCGCCAAGTAAGCGCCGTTGAACGCGTCGCCCGCGCCTGAAGTGTCGGTGATCACCGCAACGCCGGGAGCCGCCAATCGGGTGTGCACCGCGCCGTCGGCCACCAGGCATCCGTCGCCGCCCAGAGTGAGCGCAACTTCGCGGGCACCGAATCCCTGCAGTCTGTGCATTTGCGCGGCCGGATCGTCGATGCGCAACAGCAGCGCGGCATCCTCCGTGCTCGGCAGCGCGATGTCGGCGATCGACAGTGCGGCCCCGATGGCGGCTTCGGCGGCCTGCACCGTCTCCCACAACGTCAATCGAACATTCGGGTCGAAGGCGATGCGTCCGACGTGCGGGCGCAGACGCCGCAGCAGCTCGAGCGCACCCTCCCGTTCCGCCGGACTCAAGATGGCCAGCGTGATGCCCGATAGATACACGACATCGGCGCCCCGCAACACGGTCTCGTCCCGATCCCGCAGCAGGCTGAGCCAGCGGCGCGCCGCAGAATGACTGCGCCAATATTGGAAGCGCCGCTCGCCGCGAGCGTCATTTTCAATGAAATACAAACCCGGCGAGCCGCCGCCGACGGTAAATGCGAGGGCGTCGTCGATTCCTTCCTGCTGCCACGCCCTGCGCATGGCGCCGCTCATCGCATCATCGCCCGTGGCGGTGAGGAATTGTACTTGCGCATTCGGCAGCGAGCGCTTGAGGTAGACGGCGGTGTTGTAGACATCTCCGGAATAGGCCCGGGCGAAGCTGTCCGCGCCGGTGGCGCGCAGTTCCACCATGCACTCGCCGATGCAGACGACGCGCTTCAAAGGGCGGCCTCGAGGATGGCGGCGCGCAGCCACGGATTGTCGCGAATCGGCGGCGGAAACAGCCTCGGATCGTCGAGCGCAGCGTGCCAATGCGCTTTCCCGTACGTCAACTCCAGCCAGCCCCGCACGATGCACGCGAGCAAGCGAATTGGTGCCCCGGTCGCGGCGTTGGCGATCATGAGCGGGAAGACCCGTTCAGCGAGCTTTTGCGATCCGTCCTCGGAGATCTGCGACAGCCGATGGTCGATTCGCGGATTGATGAATCGCGTGCGCACCGTGCGCCAGTACTCGAGGACCGGCAGCGGATCGAGCGCGGGCGCGATCTCGGCCGACACCAACTCGGCCAGAAATCTCGCCAGGTCCTCATCGACGATGGCCTCGCGGACGAATGCATAGCCGCGCGGCAGGCCCAGATAGGCGAGGGCGCTATGGCATGCATTGAGTACATGAAGCTTGAGCCGGCCGTAAGTCTCGACGTCATCGACGATTTGCACGCCGACGCGATCCCAAGCGGGCTTGGGGCCCGCGAACCGGCGCTCGATCACCCATTGACTGTAGGGCTCGCGCTGAACGCTGGCCGTGTCCTCGAGGCCGAGCGCGCCGCAGACTCGTGCGCGCGAGATGTCGGTGGCCGCCGGCACGATGCAGTCGACGACCGTGCGCGGAAACGCCGCGTTGTCCTCCAGCCACGACAGCAGGTCGGGCCGGCTGCGCTCCACGAACGCAAAGACTGCGCGGCGCAATCGCGTGCCGTTCGCCTGCAGATTGTCGCAGCTGATGACGGTGATCGGCCGGCCATGCGATTGCCGTCGCGCGGCAAGACCGAGAGCGAGCCAGCCGATCGCCGAGTTCGGTCGATCGGGATGATCGAGGTCATGAACTATTTCAGCGTGCGCGAAATCCAGCTCGCCATCGACGCCGAGACAGTAGCCCTTCTCGGTGACGGTCAGGGTCACGATATGCGTTTGCGGCGAGGCCAGCGCATTCTCGAGCTGCGCGCGGTGGGTTGCCGCGCACAGCGAAGCGCGGATCGCGGTCATCACACGGTATTCCAGGGTGCCGGCGAGCGTTTCAACGGTGTACAGGTGATCCTGTTCCGCAAGCGCCGCCGGCGCGGCTGCGTGCCGCAGCGACGCGCCGAGAATCCCCCAGTCGCCGCCGCCGGCGATGAGCGCGTCTTCGGTGAAGACGGCCTGGTGCGCGCGGTGAAATGCGCCCAATCCCAAGTGCACGATGCCGACGCCGAGGTGCTGAAAATCATGGCCGGGCCGCCGCACCTCGGCCGGCAGGCTCGCCAACGTCTCCAGCTTGAGCCGGGGCATCACAATCGGTAGGCGGCTTTCGCCAGGCGATAGGCCAGGTCGATCGCGACTTCGCCGGCCTCGTCCTCGTCGAGCCGGCCGGTGGCGACCAATTCCGCCAGGTAGGAGCAATCGATCCGCCGCGCAAGGTCGTGGCGCGCGGGGATCGACAAGAATGCGCGGGTGTCGTCGTTGAATCCGACGGTGTTGTAGAAGCCGGCCGACTCGGTGCTCTGACGGCGGAATCGCAGCATGGCCTCGGGGGCGTCATGAAACCACCACGGCGGGCCGAGCTTCAGGCAGGGATAGTGGCCGGCCAGGGGCGCGAGCTCACGAGAGTAGGTGCTCTCGTCGAGCGTAAATAAAATCAGCAGAAAATCCCGCCTCGAGCCGAAGCGATCCAGCAAGGGCTTGAGTGCCGCGGTGAAGTTCGTCCGGGTGGGAAAATCACCGCCCTTGTCGCGGCCGAAGCGGGCGAACAACGCTTCGTTGTGATTGCGCCAGGCGCCAGCGTGCAATTGCATCACCATGCCGTCGTCGCAGGACATCCGCGCCATTTCGGTGAGCATCTGCGCGCGAAAAAGCTCCGCGTCACCCGGTCGACGTTTGCCCGCGAGAAGGCGCTCGAACAGTTCCCGTGCGTCGAGCGGCGAAAGATCCGCCGTTTGCGCCGTCGGATGACCATGGTCCGTCGCCGTGGCGCCCAGCGTGCGAAAGAACGCCCGCCGATCGGCCAGCGCCGCGAGGTAGCCCTGCCAGCCGCTCGTATCCTCTCGCGTCAATTCGCCCAGGCGCCGAACATTGGCGGCAAAATCCGCCCGATCGGGATCGACGACGTCATCGGGACGAAAGGTGGTGATGACCCGGCCCTTCCAGCCGGATTTCGCGAGCGCCGCATGATGCTCGAGCTCGTCCAGAGCGCCTTCGGTGGTCGCCAGCACTTCGAGACCGAAGCGCTCGTACAGAGCGCGAGGCAGAAATTCGGGGCTGGCCAACGCGGCATTGATGGCATCGAAATAGTCATCGGCCGTTTCCGGGGCGAGCCGCGCTTCGAGTCCGAACACGGTCGCAAAGACGTGATCGAGCCACAACCGCGAAGGGGTCGCGCGAAACACCCGGTAGTGCTCCGAGAACAGGCGCCAGATCGAACGCCGGTCGGTCGCGACGGGAGCCGCATCGGAGGGACGCAGACCGAGGCTCTCGAGGGGTACCCCTTGGCTCATGAGCATGCGCAGCAGGTAGTGGTCAGGCCAAAGCAGCAAGCTGACCGCGTCCTCGAAGGGCTCATTGCGGGAAAACCAGCGCGGATCCGTGTGGCCGTGCGGGCTGACGATGGGCAGCGCTTCGACGGCGCCGAACAGGCGCACGGCGATGGCGCGGACCCGGCTGTCCGCGGGAAGGAATCTCTGAGGATCAAGATGAAGCGATCGGCCCATGATTGGCCCACGAAGTGGTCTGACAACATTGCCATCCGTGGATGAAGCGGTCAAGATTCGCGACATGACCGCTCCGCTCGATACGCGCAAGCTGTACCGCCAAGTCGCCGACACCATCATGGTGTCGATTCAATCGGGCGACTACAAGCCCGGCACGAGACTGCCGTCGGAGCGCGACCTCGCCGCCTCGTTCAAGGTCAGCCGGCCCACCATCCGCGAAGCGATGATTGCGCTCGAGATCCGCGGCCTGGTGGAGGCGCGGCAAGGATCGGGAATCTATATCACCGAGCATCCTCCGGCGCAGATCGGCGCGGATGATCTCGACATCGGCGCGTTCGAGTTGACCGAGGCGCGCCGCCTGTTCGAAGGCGAGGCGGTGGCGCTGGCGGCGACCATCATCACCGAGGAGCAGCTCCAGGAAATCGAAGCCATTCTGGACGACATGATCAAGGAAAATGCGCGCAAGCAAACCGGTGAAATGGCCGACCGGCGCTTTCACGTCGCGATCGCGCGAGCCACGCGCAATTCGGCGATCACGACCGTGGTCGAAAATCTGTGGGACATGCGCTATAAGTCGCCGCTATGCGCACACATGCTGGATCGGGCGCGCCGCGCCGGCGTGCAGCCGCGCATCAGCGAGCATCGGCGCATATTAGCGGCATTGCGCAAACACGATCCGAAGGCCGCGCGCAGCGCGATGCGCGAGCACCTGGGCCGCGTCATCGACGGATTGCTCGAGGCCACGGAGACCGATGCGCTGGACAGCGCGCGCAAGAAGGCCAGCGTCAAGCGGCATGAATATACCCGGCGTTTGGCGATCTGAGCAGCCGCTCGACGGCTAGAGACTCTGGAACGCCACGCGAACGCCGAAGTAGCGGAAATAGTCCCGCGGCAGCTCGTGCGTGTAAGCCGACCCCGCCGGGGTGGGGTAGGTCCAATTGGCCCGCACATTGGCCAGATTCGACGCGTACTGCTTGTCGAACAAATTGTTGCAGAACAGGGATAGGCTGAAGTGCTGGTTCTGCCGTGGAGTCAGCTGCAGATTCAGGTTCGAAATGCTGTACGCAGGCTGCAGGGTGCCGGGGTCCTTCGTGATCGAGAAATCCTCCGCGCTCTGCCAGACCGTGCTCAAGGTGAGTTCGGCATCGACCGGCACGCCCGGCAGGTTCTGTTTGTAGTCCAGGTTCAAGGTGATTTTGTTCTTCGGCGCGTTCGGCAGCGTCGCGCCCGCCAGGTTTTGAAACGCCGGATTGGCCGTGCAGGTCGCCGGCAGGGTCTGGCCGCTGTAGCACTGGCCGATCGGATAGTCGATGGCGCGAGCGTCCGTGTACGCGTAGCCGGCCGAGGCGCGCAAGTCCTCGGTGACTTGCGCGGCCGCTTCCAATTCCACCCCGCGGGTGCGCACTTTTGGAATGTTCGTCAGGATGAAGGAGTTCAGGATATTCGGGATGATGGTCTGCACCTGGAAGTTCGAATATTCCGTGTCGTACACGGTCGCGTTCAGCAGCAGGCGCCGGTTCAGCCATTCGGTGCGGATGCCTGCTTCGTAGTCGTTCGATTTTTCCGGCTTGACCGGAAAACTGGCCGCTTCAGCGGCGCTCAGGCCGGTGACCAGGTCGTAGGCCACGCCCTTGTAGCCCTTCGCGGCGAATGCGAAGGCCATGACGTCGCTGCTCACCTGGTACTGCACCCCGAGCTTTCCGGTGGTTACGTTATCGACGTTGGACGTCGGGTTGCCGAACGCCGGGAAATGAATGACCCGGTAGTAGTCGTCATAGGTGTAGCTGCTTTCCTCGCGGTTGAACCGCACGCCGGTGATGAGCGTCGTACGCGGCAGAAACACCCAGCTCGTCTGGCCGAAGGCCGCGTAATTGTCGTACTGCGTCTCGCCGCGCCAATTGGCGATAGCCTTGGTGTTGCCGACGAAGCCCCGGCCGAAAACCCGGATGAGGTCTTCGTGGGAATAATACGTGCCCGCCAGGTAATTGAAGTCGCGCTGGCCATTGGAGGCAAGGCGAAATTCCTGACTGAAGGTCTTGACCGTGAATCGTCCGCCCTGCAGCAATCCGCCTTGCAGCAGCGGAGTGGAACCCGGACTGGATCCGGCCGGCTGCTTGTTGGTAAAGGGCGTGAAGTATTGCAGGGTGCTCAGCGCCGTGGTGTCGTAATCGGTCAGATCGTGCAAGTGATATTGATCGAGCGCACTGATGGCGAGGAAGGTGACGCCGCCGAAATCGTAGGACACATGCGAGGTGAAACCCACATCTTCGGCATACGCTTTCGGCACCTGATCGATGCTGACGGAGTCATTGTTCGGACCGGGGATTACGCCGGGGATGGCCACCGCCTGCGTCAGGGCCGGCACGCCGAACAGATGCGCGCCGGAATTGAGCCGCACCAACGGTTGACCGCAGCAATCCGCACGGTCCTCGGTGAAATGCACGGTGAATTGGGCGTTCAAGTCATCGCTGGGCCGCCACTGCAGCTTCGCGCGCGCGCCGCCGGAGCGATCGTCATCGATCTTCGATTCCGTGACGAGGTTGTTGATATTGCCGCGCCAGTAGCGGAAATCACCGCTCACCCGATAGGAGAGGGTGTCGGAAAGGGGTCCGGACAGACTCAAGGTCCCACGCTGTTCGTCGTCAGTGGTGGCCTTGATGTCGCCGAAATAGGTGAACGCGCCGGTGGGAGCCTTCGTCGTCACGTTGACGACGCCGGCCGAGGCCGACTTGCCGAACAAGGTGCTTTGGGGTCCGTTCAGCACCTCCACCCGGTCGATGTCGACCAGGTCGGTGAAGGCTTGCGCCTGATAGCCCACCGCCACATCGTCGATCACCACCAGCACGCTGGGCTCCGCGGCGATGCTGAAGGCAAAGGTCCCGACGCCGCGGATGACGATGGCGCTGTTGGCGGGTTGGTCCCCGGCGGTCATCGTCAGCGACGGCGCGAACTTCGCGAGGTCCGAAAATCCGGAGACGTTCGCCTTGGTGAAGGCGTCGCCGCTCACCACGGTCACGGCAATTGGCACGTTCTGGACATTCTCCGTGCGCTTTTCCGCCGTGACCACGACCTCCGCAAGCTGTATGTCAGGCTGCGCAGCCGCGTCAGCGAACGCCGCAGTCGAAAAACTCGAGGCCATCGCGAGCGCGCCCGCTCCGCAATGAATCGCGCGATATGGAATTGTCATTGATGGTCGCTCCCCGCTTTGGAAACCCGCCGCGTCTTTTTTTTGTGACCGCTAACTTATACTGGCCAGGCCACTATTTCAATACCCGGCCAACTTAATTGACCAATCAGGGTTTGTCCGGCGGCGCGAAGTGCAATAAAATGGCGGGGTCCGGCGCTGCAGCCGGCCCGCGGCACTGCGCGGCGCGAATTTCGGCCGGCGGGGGAAATGGGCGGCTTTTTCTTTGAACAGAACCGCGCGGGCGCGTGCGCGCCGATGGGATTGCGCGCAAAACACGGCATGGAGGACTTGACTAGAGGCCCGACAATGCGCTGAAGTGGCCTTACCACAAAGACCAACAGTCCCGATACGATGTCAAAAACAACCGTCATGCCAATCACCGGTGCGCGTGTGATCGTCACCTGCCCAGGGCGTAATTTCGTCACGCTGAAGATCGAGACGGCGGACGGCGGCTACGGTCTCGGGGATGCCACGCTGAACGGCCGCGAACTCGCGGTCGTGAGCTATCTCACCGATCACGTGCTGCCGTGCCTGATCGGCCGCGATGCCCATCAGATCGAGGATATCTGGCAATTTCTCTACCGCGGCGCCTACTGGCGGCGCGGTCCGGTGACCATGAGCGCGATTGCCGCGGTCGACACCGCACTGTGGGACCTCAAGGCCAAGGCGGCCGGCATGCCGCTCTATCAGCTGCTCGGCGGAGCCTGCCGCAGCGCAGTGCGAGTATACGGCCATGCCAACGGCGAGACGGTGGAGGAGACCGTGGCGGAAGCGCAGCGCTACGTGAAGCTCGGCTACTCGGCCGTCCGCCTGCAGTCGGGCGTGCCGGGCCTTCGCTCGACCTACGGCGTGTCCCGCGACAAGATGTTCTACGAGCCCGCGAACGGCGCGCTGCCGGTCGAGAATCGCTGGTCGGCGCACAAGTATCTGGCCTCGGTGCCGCCCCTGTTCGAGGCTGCCCGTGCAGCGCTCGGTTGGGACGTCGATCTGCTGCATGATACGCACCATCGGCTCACGCCCATCGAGGCGGCGCGCCTCGGCAAGGACCTGGAGCCCTACCGGCTGTTCTGGCTGGAAGACACGGTGGCCGCAGACAACCAGGCTGCTTTCCGGCTCATTCGCGGGCACACCACCACGCCGCTCGCGGTGGGCGAGGTATTCAACAGCATCTGGGATTGCAAGCAGTTGATCGAGGAGCAGCTGATCGACTACATCAGAGCCACCGTGGTTCACGCCGGCGGAATCAGCCATCTGCGGCGCGTGGCCGCGCTCGCCGAGCTGTACCATGTGAAGACCGGCTGCCATGGCGCCACTGATCTCTCGCCGGTGTGCATGGCTGCGGCGCTGCATTTCGATCTGGCGATTCCCAACTTCGGTCTGCAGGAATACATGCGGCACACGGTGGAAACCGATGCCGTATTTCCTCATGCCTATCGGTTCAAAGACGGTTCCTTGCATCCCGGCGATCAACCCGGACTCGGCGTCGACATCGACGAGACGCTGGCCGCCCAATATCCCTATCAACGCGCCTATCTGCCGATCAATCGACTCGAGGATGGCACGATGACCAATTGGTAGTGCGCCGGCAATTGTCGGTCCCGAGTCGAAATTTGCGCCTCGTGGCAGCGGCTGCCGGATTGCTGGCAGTGTTGTGCCGGCCCTTGCCTCTGGGCGCGGCGCCGCGGGCGGGCTCCGGCGCACCCGTGGAGTCGGGTGAGCCCCGTGTATCGGTGGATCTGAGCCACGGTTGGCGCTTCCGGCAAGCCGACGGTTTGAGCGACGTGCAGAGCAGGGCCTTCGACGATTCGCAGTGGTCTTCAGTCGACGTGCCGCACACGTGGAACCGAATCGGCAATGAGGGCGCCGAACGGTCGCCTCTCTCCAATAGCGTGCAAGGGGTTGGTTGGTACCGGCTGCGGTTCGCGGCGCCTGCTTCCTCGGCTCCGAGACGTTATTTTCTTCAGTTCGACGGGGTCGGTGCCATTGCCGATGTCTGGCTGAACGGACACTATCTCGGCAAGCATGCTGGAGCCTTTTCCCGATTCCGTTTCGACGCCTCGGCCGCGATCACGCCGTCCGGTGAGAACCTTCTGGTGGTACGGGCCGACAACAGCCGTCCGCAACCAGGGTCCTCCACGGAGAATGTCATTCCGCTGTCCGGCGATTTTTTCGTGTTCGGCGGCATCTATCGCGGCGTTGCTCTGATCGCGACCGATCCCGTGCATGTAGATATGCTGGATTACGGCGGGCCCGGATTGTACGCGAGAACCGAATCCTGCGACTTGAACAACGCGGCCGTGCGGGTGTCGGCCAAGCTGGTCAACGACGGGTCGAAGTCGCGGATCGTCTCTGTCGGAGTCCGCATCGAAAGCGGCGCCAAAGTCATCGTGGCCTCGCAGTCGAGCCGGGTGTCCGTATCGCCGCTGCAGCCGGTAGGGATCGATCACTCCTTGCACATCGACCACCCGCGGCTGTGGCAGGGCATGGATGATCCCCACCTCTACAATCTCATCATGACGGTGCGATCCAGCCAGGGTGTGCTGCTCGATCAAGTGGTGCAGCCGCTCGGTGTGCGGTCGCTCACCATCGATGCCGACAAGGGGTTGTTTCTCAACGGCCGGCATCTGTTCCTGAAGGGGGCGTCCATGCATCAAGACCGCCCCGTGAAGGGGTGGGCGATTTCGCACGCGGATCAAGAGCAGGATTTCGATCTGCTGCGGGACCTCGGCGCAAATGCCGTGCGCCTGGCGCACTACCAGCATGATCAATACTCCTACGAGCTGGCGGATGCGCTGGGGATCCTGGTCTGGGCGGAAATCCCACTGGTCAACAAAGTGTCGTTCGACGGCTCCCCCGCGAGCGCCGCGCTCGCCGCCAATGCCCGGCAGCAGCTCACCGAGCTGATCCGCCAAAACTACAATCATCCCTCGATCGCCACCTGGTCGATCGCCAATGAGATCGATCTGACCGCCACTCAGATCAAGGGCCCGAGCAAGGTCGCGCCCCTGCTGAAAAACCTCGATCTGCTCGCCAAGCGGGAAGACCCGAGTCGATTCACGACGTTCGCAGACTGCTGCGAACAAGCGGTCGTGGCGCCGCACGCGGACGCTGCGGCCGCTGCGGCCGCTGCGGACGCCGCGATCGCCACAGCCCGCGATGCCATCGTCGGCATTGCCGATGCGGTGGGCTACAACCGGTATTTTGGCTGGTACTACGGGCAATTCGAGGATTTTGGCGCGATGCTGGATAAGGCGCACGCGCGCCACCCCGCATTGCCGATCGCCGTGTCCGAATATGGCGCCGGGGCGTCGCTGACCCAGCACACCGATGACCCTGCGGGGGGCACGATCAATCCGCACGGCCGTCCGCATCCGGAGGAATTTCAGAATTTGTATCATGAAGCGTCCTGGAACGCGTTGCGCGGCCGCGGCTATCTCTGGGCGGTGTTCATATGGAACATGTTCGATTTTTCCAGCGACTCGCGCCGCGAGGGCGACCTCACGGATATCAACGAGAAGGGGCTCGTCAGCTACGATCGGCAGACTCGCAAGGACGCGTTTTACTTTTACCGCGCGAATTGGAACAGCCGGCCCACGCTGCATCTGGTCGGACGGCGCTACGTCGATCGAGCCTATGGCGTCGTCGATGTGAAGGCGTACAGCAATGCGGCGCTGTCGAGGCTGTGGCTGAATGACAGGGATCAGGGGACGACACCCTGCGCGGGAGGCATCTGTCAGTGGCGCTCCGTGCGCCTTCAGCCCGGGAAGAACGAATTGCGCGCGACGGCCGACATGGCCGGGACGGAACTGATCGATACGATGCAGTGGACGTTTTCCGGATCGATGGACAACGTTCGAATCAAGGCGGGCGACATTTCCGGCTACGCGTCCATGGAAGGGGATCGCTACGGTTCGGACACTTATTTCAGCGGCGGCACCGCAGGCGGCGTCAATGCGCCGGATTCGCCCACCCCGGAGCGGATCAAAGTCGCCGCGCACGATTTCGCGCTCTACGACAAATTCCGGGAAGGCGCGTTCTCTTATCGCGTACCGGTGCCGAGCGGCCGCTATCGAGTCACGTTGAAGTTTCAAGAGCCCGCGGCCGACCATGCCGGCGCGCGCGAGTTCGATGTGCTCGTCAATGGCAAGATCGTGCTGGAGCGCTTCGATATCTTCGCCGCGGCAGGCGGCAAACTCAAGGGTGTGGATCGCGTGTTCGATGTCACTTCCCGAGACGGCGAAATCCTGATCGAATTTCGCCCGCTGAAGGGCGGCGCCGCCCTGGTCTCGGCGCTTTCGATCATCCCTCTTGATCGGCATTGAGGGGGCCGTGGCTCGAGCCCGCCGCTATCGCTGGCTGATATGCGGGCTGTTGTTTGCGGCCACGGCCATCAACTATGTCGACCGCCAGATCATCGGCGTTCTCAAGCCAACCCTGCAACTCGAGTTCGGCTGGAGCGAGAGCGACTTTGCCGATGTGATCTTCTGGTTCCAGGTTGCCTACGCGATGGGATATATCGGATTTGGCAAACTGGTCGATCGAATCGGAGCGCGGATCGGCTATGCGGCGAGCGTGCTGCTGTGGACCGCGGCGCATGTCGCCCATGCCTGCGTCGCCTCGATCGGCGGCTTCATCGCCGTGCGATTCGCGCTGGGCCTGGGTGAATCCGGTAATTTTCCCGCGGGCTTGAAAGCCGTCGCCGAATGGTTTCCGCAGCGCGAGCGCGCCTTTGCCACGGGTATATTCAACGCCGGCACGAATATCGGCGCCATTGTGACGCCGTTGATCGTTCCGGGCATCACCCTTGCCCTGGGCTGGCGCGCCGCCTTCGTGGTCACCGGCTCTTTCAGCCTGGTATGGCTCGTCCTATGGTTGAAACTATATCGCCGGCCGGATGCGCATCCCGACGCCGGCCCCGAGGAGGGCGCAATCGTCGGGATGGATCCGCCCGCGGGAGAAATCAAATCAACCTGGCGCCGATTGCTGCGTGTTCGAGAGACGTGGGCGTACACCGCGGCCCGATTTCTGATCGATCCGATATGGTGGATGTTCCTTTTCTGGCTGCCGGATTTTTTCGCCAAGCGCTATTCCCTGGACTTGAAGAATTTCGGACCGCCGTTGGTCGCGGTGTATGCGATTTCGGATGTCGGCAGCATTGCCGGCGGCTGGCTTTCGTCCAAGCTGATTCGAGTCGGCTGGAGCGTGAACCGGGCGCGCAAACTGACCATGCTGCTGGCATCGATTCTGGTCCTGCCCGTAACGCTCGCGATGTACGCGGACAATCTTTGGCTGGCGGTTGCCGTCGTCGGTGCCGCAACCGCGGGACATCAGGCGTTTTCGGCGAATCTCTATACATTTCCGTCCGATGTCTTCCCCAGGCAAGCGGTCGCCTCGGTGGTGGGTATCGGAGGCACGGCGGGCGCGATCGGCGGCATGCTGATGTCCAAGTATGCGGGGTGGGTGCTGGACAGCATCGGCAGCTACACGCCGATATTCATGGTCGCGGGCGCCGTGTACTTTCTGGCGCTTGCGGCAATTCATGTGTTGTCGCCGCGCATGCGGGCGGTGACCCTATAGGCCTCAGCGAGCGACAGCGCGCGCCCCCAGGTTGCGGCCACGTACCTGGACGGGCGCGAGGCCTACGCCGAGAAAATCAAGCCGATGCTAGATATAAGTCTTTGACATAAAGCGAGTTTGCGGTCGCGTGGAGACGCCGGTCACGGTTTCACCGGCCGTGCTTAGCCACTATCTTGACAACACTCGAAACGCTCATGGAATAGAACTCATGGCAGGGCCGATAAAATCTCCATTGACCCGGGATATCTGGCACCTCAGCATCGATGACCTATTTGCGCCGTTGCCGGAGAAATCCCGCCTCGGGGGTCCCGGACCTTTCGTCATCAATCTCAGCGCGTCGACGGCGCCGATCGACCTGCCCGTGAAAAAATTTGTCGGCTACCAATACGCCCACATTTATCAAATACAACGACTCGAGGATCATCGCACGCGTTATCGCCTGCGGCTCGGCCCGATCGCGACCGAGGACGAAGCGGACGTCGTCCTCCAGCATGTGCGAGACACCTATCCGGGTGCATTGACTGCCAAGGTGAACGCGGAAGACTTGCGGGCCTTGGCACCCATCCAGGCAAAAATTGATGCGAAGGCCAAGGAGGAAGCAAAGACCAAGGCCGATATTCAGGCAAAGATTGATGCAAAAGCTAGAGCGGAAGCGCGGGCCATAGCCGCAGCGCAGGCCAAAACCGAAGCCGAGGCACGGGTAAGAGCCGAAGCGCAAGCTAGGGCCAAAGCGCAAGCCAGGGCCAAAGCTCAAGCCAGAGCCGAAGCTCAAGCCAGAGCCGAGGCGCGGGCAAGAGCCGAAGCTCAAGCCAGAGCCGAAGCCGAAGCACGGGCAAAAGCGGAAGCGCAAGCCAGGGCCGAAGCGCAAGCCAGGGCCGAGGCGAAGGCCAGAGCCGAAGCTCAAGCCAGAGCCGAGGCGCAGGCCAGAGCCGAAGCTCAAGCCAGAGCCGAGGCGCGGGCAAGAGCCGAAGCTCAGGCCAGAGCCGAAGCCGAAGCACGGGCAAGAGCCGAAGCGCAAGCCAGGGCCGAAGCGCAAGCCAGGGCCGAGGCGAAGGCCAGAGCCGAAGCCGAGGCACAGGCAAGAGCGGAAGCGCAGGCCAGGGCCGAGGCGCAAGCCAAAGCCAAAGCCGAAGCCGAGGCGCGGGCAAGAGCCGAAGCGCAAGCCAGGGCCGAAGCTCAAGCCAGAGCCGAGGCGCAAGCCAAAGCGGACGTCGAAGCGCGGGCAAAAGCGGAAGCGCAAGCCAGGGCGGAGGCGCAAGCCAAAGCGGACGTCGAAGCGCGGGCAAAAGCGGAAGCGCAAGCCAGGGCGGAGGCGCAAGCCGAAGCGCTGGCCAGGTCTGAGGCTCAAGCCAAAGCCGACGCTGAAGCACGCGCCAAGGCCGATGCGCTGCGTTGGTCCGCGGAAATGCAGTCCAAGAATTCCACCGTTCCTTCGGTGCCGTTGGCGGCAGCTCGATCGAAAATCCCGAGTGCGCCAATCCCGCTCGCAGTTGAGGAACTCAGTACGCCCTTGCCTAGCCTCGAGACCACGCAAACAATGCGCGCGTTGACGTCGTTTGAATTGGAAGATGAGCAGGCGTCGCGCTGGTTCGTGATCCAACTGTCGCAATCGGAGGATCCCTTCGATCCGGAGACGGTACCGAACCTCGATATCTTCAGTGCCTACCGCCTGTACTCGGTGGCGGGAATGGATCAAGGACGCATCGTGCATTCACTGCGCCTGGGATTTTTCGGCGAAGAAATTGCCGCGGCCGCGGTCGCGAGCTACTTGACCGAGTACTACGATACGCCGACGATCAAGCGCGTGAGCGCCGCCGAGCGAGAGCGATTCGCCGACCGGCGCCTCAAGCCGCGCAAGGATGTGGAAGCCACGGGCAGACATGCGGTCATCGAAATAACCAACGAACGATATATCCGTGAGCGGCGCAACGCGGGACCCACCGCGGCGCGCAAGTAGCTACTCGAGCTGCCATCCGCCAGCGGTCGGCCGGGGCCGCTCGGCCCTAGTCAAGCGCCGATGGCGTGGTCTTCGGCGATGCTGCCCACCAGCGTCAGCGACTGAAGCGCAAGCAACCAGGCCATGCGCCGCATTCCCAGCAGCCGCACGAGCAGGGCCGATACTTTTCTGGCACGCTATCATGGCACAGCAGCAAGACTCTGCTGGGAGAGCGTGACGGTTCCGGAGGGAATGTAATCGTGAGTTGGCGGGCTTGGGGAGCTTTTGCGGCGCTTGGCATCATCTGGGGATTGCCCTATTTTTTCATCAAGCTGTCGGTGCAGGAGCTCTCGCCCGTGGTGGTGGCCTTCGGCCGCGTGACTCTCGGGGCATTGATCCTGCTGCCGATCGCGTGGCGGCGCGGCGCCTTGCATTCCTTGGGCAAGCACCAGGCGGCGATCTGCGCGTTTGCATTGGCCGAGTTCGTCATTCCCTTTTTGGTCATCTCCTTCGGAGAACGATGGATCAGTTCCTCGGTGACCGGCATCCTCATCGCCATGGTTCCGCTGTCGATCGCCCTGATCCAGCGATTCTTCGGCGTGCACGAACGCTTGGGATGGCGGCGCATCCTGGGTCTCGCGCTGGGGTTCGTCGGCGTCGCGGCCTTGCTTGGATTCGGCACTATTTCAGGTCCGCTCGGCTGGGCGGGGATTGCCTGCATGCTGATTGCCACGCTTGGCTATGCGATTGGTCCTCTCATCATTCAGCGTCACCTGAATGGGCTCGATCCCTACGGCCCGCTCGCCGCGAGTCTGCTCGTTGCCAGCCTCGTGCTCCTCATCCCGGCCGTCCTCGCCTTTCCCGCGCGGATGCCGTCGTCGCCGGTGCTCGCGTCGATGGCGATGCTGGGCGTGGTGTGCACGGCCCTGGCCATGTTGTTGATGTTCTATCTCGTGGGTCACGCCGGCGCGTCGCGCGCAGCCGTCATCACCTACATCAATCCCGCGGTGGCCGCGTTGCTCGGCGTGTGGCTGCTGCACGAACGCCTGGGGCTGGGTGGAATCCTCGCCTTCGTGCTGATTCTGCTCGGCTCGTGGCTGGCCACTCGGGGTGCCGTCACACAGCATGGGCTGGCGGCCGAAGCGGCAGCCTAGGCGGACACCTCGTGCCGCCAGACGACGTAGGTTTTTCTCAAGGTCTCGTGGACGATCCAGGTGCCATGAGTAAACGGTGGGAAAAACGCCGGGCTCAGTGCGTCCGCGCCGAACAGAGCGGGTGCCTTGATGAGATTGATCGCCATGTGGTCCGTCCATAAAGACGCGTAGTCTCCTTATGATGCCACACAAGATCTCGCTAACGCCGCTGTGGATGCAGAATGCCGACCTGGCGCTGCCGACCTCACGGCCCAGCCCAAGCCGAGTCGACGTGCTCATCATCGGCGCAGGTTACACGGGACTGTCGGCCGCTCGAGAGACCGCGGCGGCGGGACGCTCGACGCTGGTGCTCGACGCCGGCGGGATGGGCGCGGGGTGTTCGAGCCGCAACGGGGGCCAGGTCGCCTACAGCATCAAGCCCTCATTCGATACATTGAAGGCGAAGTTCGGAGCGGATGTGGCATTCGGAATTTGCCGCGAAGGGCTCGACGCCGTGGCATACCTGCGCTCGCTGGCCAAGCAACACGTCGATTGCGCTTGGCGCGAGGATGGGTGTTTCTACGGCGCCCATACGACGCGGCACTATGCGCAGATGGTGCGGGATGCGGAGAACCAACCGCGCGGGCTCGAACAGAGGATCAGCGTCGTTGCCAAAGCGGATCAGCACGCCGAGATCGCCAGCGATTTCTACCACGGCGGCTGCGTGTACCATGACGATGCGTCCGTCGATCCCACGGGTCTGCTGCTCGCGCTGCTGCGCCGGGCGCTCGAGGGTGGGGCATCGGTCGTCGATCATTGCCCGGTCAGCGCCATCAATCCCGCCCGCGATGGTTTTGAAGTGCAGACGCCACGCGGCGTCGTCCAGGCACGGCAGGTTCTGCTGGCGACCAATGGCTACTCGGGTCCACTGTCCCCGTGGCATCGACGACGGGTCATTCCCATCGGCAGCTATCAGATCGCGACCGAGCCCCTGGGTGCCGATCGAGTTCGCTCGCTGATTCCGCACGGGCGAAACATCGTCGATTCGCGGCGAGTCGTCGTGTACTTCAGGCCTTCGGCGGACGGCGAGCGCATCATATTCGGCGGCCGGGCGGCCCTGGCCGAGAAGGATCCGCTGGCCTGCGTGCCTCGCCTGCGGCGCATGATGGCGCGGATATTTCCGGAATTGAAATCCGCGGGCGTGAGTCACGCATGGGTCGGGTGGGTCGCGTACACTTTCGATACCTTGCCGCATCTGGGGCAACACGATGGTGTTTACCATTGCATGGGATACTGCGGCCAGGGTGTGCCGCTCGCGCCGTATTTCGGCAAGCGCATCGGACAGCAAATGCTGGGGCTCGAGGAGGGGCGCACCGCTCTTGACGGGCTGCCGTTCCCATCGCGGCCCTGGTATCACGGGAAACCGTGGTTTCTCGCACCCTCGATTTTTGCCTATCGCGTGGCCGATGCCATCGGGCTGTAGCCGCGCGAGCCGGAACGGCACGAACGCATGAATAGCAGCAGTTACGCCCGCTTGCCGGAACGCTTCTTCGCGCGAGTCAATCCGACGCCGGTAGCGATGCCGCATCTGCTGCGATTCAATCACGCACTGAGTGCCGAGCTCGAGCTCGATATGAGCGGCCTCGACGCCGAGGCGCTGGCGCGGCTGTTTGGCGGCAACGACCTGCCGCCAGGCGTGGAGCCGATCGCAATGGCCTACGCGGGCCATCAGTTCGGTCAGTTCGTGCCGCAACTCGGCGACGGTCGTGCCATCCTGCTGGGGGAAGCGCAGGGCCGCGACGGCGTACGCCGCGACATTCAATTGAAAGGATCCGGCCGAACCCCCTTTTCGCGCAGCGGCGATGGGCGCGCCGCGCTCGGCCCGGTACTTCGGGAATATCTCGTCAGCGAGGCCATGCATGCGCTCGGCATTCCCACCACGCGTGCGCTCGCCGCGGTGGCCACCGGCGAACCCGTGTTTCGCGAAGAAGCGCTGCCGGGCGCGATAGTGACGCGCGTGGCTGCGAGCTTCGTGCGCGTGGGCACGTTCCAGTACTTCGCCGCGCGCGATGATGTCGACGCCGTTCGACGACTCGCCGACTACGTGATCGATCGGCATTTCCCGGATGCAAAAACCGAGCAACAACCGTATCTGGCATTGCTCCGAGCCGTCACCGACCGCCAAGCATCACTCATCGCGAGTTGGATGCACGTGGGCTTCATTCATGGCGTCATGAACACCGACAACATGGCGGTGTCCGGAGAAACCATTGATTTTGGCCCCTGCGCCTTCATGGACTCCTACGATCCGGCGGCGGTGTTCAGTTCCATCGACGGTGCGGGCCGCTACGCCTATGGCAATCAACCTCATGCGGCTGCTTGGAATCTCGCACGATTCGCCGAGACCCTGCTGCCCCTGATTGCGCCCCTCGCGGAGCGGGCGGTGGAACTCGCGAGCGAGGTGATTTCGACATTCTCAGCAAGCTTTACGGAGGCCCTGCTGTCGGGGATGCGCCGCAAGCTCGGTCTGGCGGCGCGCGAGGACGGCGATGCCGCACTGGCTGAAGATTTACTCGATGCGATGCATCGCAATCAGGCGGATTTCACGCTGACTTTTCGCCGGCTGTGCGATGCCGCCGAGAGACAAGAAGAGGATGCGAGCCTGCATTCTTTATTCGTGAATCCGCGCGACTACGACGACTGGGCCGCCCGATGGCGTTCGCGACTGGCGCGAGAACCCTCAGGTGCGCGAACTCGCGCCGCGGCGATGCGGCAGGTCAATCCCGCATTCATTCCACGCAACCATCGGATCGAGCAAGTGATCCACGCCGCCGTCGAGAGCCGGGAATTTGGACCCTTTGCCGAGCTGTCGACCGTCCTTGCGCATCCTTATCAGGCCTGCGTGGAGTTCGAATCCTATGCCGATCCGCCGTTGCCCGGCGAGCGTGTTCTGCGGACATTCTGCGGCACCTGAGGTCTCGCAGTGAGCTTGTCTGTATGCGCTCCTATCTGTATGAGCTTCCTAGTTGGCGCGATGGCTCAATCCCCAGATATATGCCGCAACCGCCGACACCTGCTTGGGTGTGAGGACGGCGCCGCCATTGGGCGGCATCGGGCTGCGATACCGCTTGGGATGCATCACTCCCTCGGTGATGGTCCTCGCGATGCCGGCGTAACTACCATCACTCCACAGCCACATCGTCGTGGTCAAATCCGGGCCCAGCGGGGTGCCGGTCGCGTCCGCTCCGTGGCAACCCGTGCAGGCGGCCCCGCCGACTTGACCGTGATAGATCCGATCCCCCAGCGCCACCATCGCCCGGGTTGCGCCCTTGGCTACAGGAAGCGCGGGCGCCGCCGCGCCGGCGTCGGGATGTATGCCTTCCGGCGGACCGGTGGTCCCTGCAACGGACAGGTCGCCCGCCGCCGCGGTTGCGCTCGGGCAGGGCGTGATTCCAGGGACCTCGCCCGCCGTTCCCGGGACGCCGCGAAACACGATTTTGTAAATTCGACCGCGCACATCATCGGACACGAACAGCGATCCATCGGGCCCCGTGGCAACGCCGGTCGGACGATGCTGGGCTTTTTCCGGCGATTTCACCGCGCCGGCGAAACCGTCGGCAAATATCTCGCAGGGGCCCGCTGCCTGATCGCCCTTGAGGGACTGAAACACCACGTTGTAGCCGCTTTGGGGGAAGGGTGCGCGGTTCCAAGATCCATGAAAGGCGATGAATACGCCATTGTTGTAACGGCTGGGAAACTGATTCTTGTCGTAGAACACCATGCCGTCCGGCGCCCAGTGCGCGGGATATGCGGCGATCGGAGCGATCTTGGCCGGGCACGAGCCGAGCTTCTTGCCGCCGTCGCCGCCGTACTCCGGCGCCAGCACCAACTTGCGCCGGAAAGGGTCGTAATAACATTCGGGCCATCCATAGTCGCCCGCCTGCCGCAGGTTCAACAGCTCTTCGGCCGGCAGAGTGGCCTCTTCGTCGGGCTTGTACAGATCGGGCCAGTTCGAGCGAAGCTGGTCGCGGCCGTGCTGAGTGACAAACAGATGATGCCCGGCCGCATCGACCCCGAAGCCCTCGGCGTTGCGGATTCCGGTGGCGAACCGGGCGGCGGGTGAAAACACCTGGCGGGTCTGGTTCGCGTCATACCGCCAGATGCCGCCACGTGTTTCAAGCTCCGTGCACGGCTGGGTGCCCGGCGACTTCGGGGTGCGGTTTTCTGGCTGGCAGGAGTTCGTTGCGCTGGCGACGTCGACATACAAGAATCCATCGGCGTCGATCGCGAACGGATGCATCGGATGGTCTCCGCCCAGCGGCAATCCCGAAACGACGGTCTCCGGCGGGTCGCGCGGAATGTTTGCTCCCGGAGGCAGGGTATAGCGCACGATTTTATCGTTGATTTCCGCGTACAAGGCGCCCTTGTACAGACCGATGCCGGTGCCGCCGGCTCCGCCGCTTTGCACGGTTTCACCAAAGCGTTGAGTCACGTCGGCCTTGCCGGTGCCGGAGATGTCTTGCAGCGCCACCAGGAATCCCCCGGCAGGCGGCATGTCATTGTTGTAGTAGCGACCGGACCAGGTATTGACATACACGACGCCGCTTGGCGCCACGACCAAGTGACGAGCATGCCCGATTCCGTCGGCGAATACTGTTGCGCAGAATCCCTGCGGTAGTCGCAGCCCGGTTTCATCGCCGGGGCAGGCGGGAGTTTTGATCTGCGCGGAGGCCGTGGAACTTGCCGCGCACAACGCGCCGACCGCGGCGATGCAATTGATGAGGCGGATTGCGCTGCAGCTCACAGGCATGGTGTTAATCCCCAAGCTCGAACACAGCCGAAACCATAGCATGGCGGGCGCGCATTGGGATATTGTCGCGCCATGAGCCTGCAGGCTGCCGTTGATGGATTGCGAGTATTGCCCACGCGGCACAGCGTGGCAGATGTGCTGCGTCGGGTTCAGTCGCTGGCGCGCGCGAAGGGCCTGACCGTATTCGCGCAAATTGATTTCAGCGGCGATGCGGAACGATCCGGTCTCGCGCTGCGCCCGACCGGCCTTGTAATCCTGGGCAACCCGAAGGCGGGCACGCCTCTCATCGTGGCGGCACCGACCGTGGCCATCGACCTGCCGCTCAAGCTACTTGCGTGGCAGGACGCGGACGGTCATACCTTTGTGGCATACAACGAACCAGGGTTTGTGCAGGCCCGGCACGGGTTCCCTCCCGACCTGCTGAAGAATATCGCCGCATTGGGGGCACTGGCGGAGGCGGCCGCCGCGCAGGATCCATGACCTGCCGGCGATACTCAGGCGGGCTCCCGGCCCCTCATCGGCAAATCCCCGGCGCCGGCATCCGGAATGCCTTCCCGGATGTCCGCGGAGAAGGCGCCGCCGCGATCGGCCTTTTTGGCGCGCTCGCTGATGTGTCCGAGCGTGCGCAGTTCTGCGAACGAGTAGCGATCGTCGAGCCCCCCGACACGATGGACATACTCCGGAAGATAGCCTGTGAACACAATGCGGTAGTCCATGGGCAGATATCCGACGATGCGTTTCATCATGTGATAGACGAGCGTGGTGCAATTGGCGGTGATGGTGTTGTAGAAGCGCGGGTTTTTCACCAGAGCATTGGCCTCATCGATGTAGCCGAGGAATAGACTGCGAATCGCCGGCAGCGGCATGCGCAGGCGATACAGATAGGCGTCTTCACCGCGGACATTGGTTCGAACTCGTATCACATCGCGTTCGTCGGCCGCGATGATGCTCAGTTCGAATTCCTTGAAGAAACCGCCGATCTCGGAGAAGCCCTGGCCCTTGCGGCGGCGAACTTCCACCGAGAAGACGATGTGCTCGGAGGTGTCGAAGCCGAACGAGATCAGCATGTGCGCGATCGGTGGTATGGTCCAATATGACATGATCATATCGACCGAATTCAGCCGATCGAGGTCATAGTGCCGCGTCTCCCAGCGCTGGGAGTAGTCGGTATTGCTGCGCCAGTCGAAATTGCGCACATTGCGCAGCGTGACTCGATTGCCGTCGACCTCACCCACGCTCATTTGCGCGACATCGTCGCCCCATATCCGATCATTCGAGGGCGCAATCCGCCGCCACCAGATCAACAGAGCGGCAAATGCCGCGGCGAACGCCGGAAGAGCGGCTGCGGCCTGTCCCTGCCACACTGCAATCAGCAGGCCGAGACTCAAAGCCGACCACAGCAGCACGCTCGAGGCCTTCGTCGCCGGGCCGCCCGGCGCCTGATACCACAGTGCGAATGCACCCCAGATGGCGCAACATCCCACGATGAGGGTCGCGAACCCAAGGATCGTGAAGCGCAGCATGCCTCTAAAGCCGCAACACGCTCGTGCAGGCTCCGGCAGCGGATTTATTTTGCACGGCGAAGTTCGAATCCCAGGCGGGGAAAATGCACAACCACTCGTCCGGCACGAGGATCTTCTCTCGTGATCGAGATGTGCCGCCGAGATGCCGCGTAAAGTTCGCCTTCGATGGGTTCGGTGCCCGTATCGGTTGCCGCAACCACGACCTTTTCGCCGGCGGCGATGCCGTGAGTTTCGGCCGCGCCGCCGGACGGGGCGGCGGGAGTCGACCCATGTGCAATGGCGATCGCGGCGCCGCTGTCGAGCTGACTGTGAGTCCCGTGGCCGAACGCGCGCATCCGTTCGCGCCAGGCCGCCGCGCGGCGGAAGGGTTCGAGAATCTCGGCCTGCGGCCCTCCCCGCAACACGAACCAAACGCAGTGATAAATCGAAAAATCCGCAATGCTAGGCTGCGCGCCGAAGAAATAGGCTTGGTTGCCGATCATGTCCTCCAGCCGCTCGAGGTACAGATCGAGTGTCGCGCGTGCTTCCGGCCCCCGCATACGCGGGATGTTCGCGCGAAAGGCGCCGCGGTCCTCGGCAAACGCCTTCATCGTCTCGGGCGTCGCGCCGTCGAATACGTGCGCCATGCCGGCCGGCTGCAGGGTGTGCGGAATTGCCGTCCAGAAGAGGGTCGAGTCGGCCCACTGCGCCAGCGTGCGCGAGGCCGCGGCCACGCCGACCGGATACAGCGTCGGTTGCGGTGCGAGCGTTTCGAGGACATCAGCGATCAGCGCGCTGTCGCAATAGATGTCCGCGCCCAGTTGTAGAATCGGGGTCTTGCGGTATCCGCCGGTGAGCGCGACCACATCGGGCTTGGGCATGATGGTGGGGATGTGCACCGAGGCCCAAGGCAAGCGCTTGAATCCGAGAATGAGCCGAATTTTCTCGGCGAAAGGCGAGGTCGGGTAGTGGTGCAGGATGATCTGCCGGGTCTCAACCATCGGATTTCTCCGTCGCGGGGACAGTCGGATCGGTTTTCGACCCAAGCTTCAGGTATTTGAAGGTTCCCATCGCCTTGGCGATGAGCCGCTCCTCCGTGTCGCGCACCTCGCCGTCGCAGAAGGCCATGGTGCTCGAGCGGTGAAATGCATGAGCCGACGCTACGAGGCGCGATCCCGCGTTGGCGGGCTGGAGAAAGCTGGTCTTCATCTCCACCGTCACGCCTCCGCCGGCAGCGGGATCGAGCGAGCGGCCCGCAACCGCCATGGCCACGTCGAGCAGGGTCATGAGCACGCCGCCGTGCGCGACGGACCAACTGTTCAAATGACGCGCGGCCAGAGTGAGCGCAACGACCGCACGGCCGTTTTCGGCGCTGATAAACTCAACGCCAAGATCCTTGATGAAGGGAATGTCATTGCGAAAGTCGATCAATTGGGTCATAGGGCGGTGAGGCATTCTAACCTAAACCCCGCGGAATTCCGGCGCGCGCCGCTGCATGCGCGGCTCGGTGCCGTGGTCGGCGGCTCGGCGGGCAATCTGGTCGAGTGGTTCGACTGGTATACGTACTCGGCCACCGCCCTGTATTTCGCGCCGATTTTCTTCCCCAGGGGCGACCAGACCGCGCAACTTCTGCAGACGGCGGCCGTGTTCGCCGTCGGTTTTTTTGCACGCCCGATCGGCGCGTGGCTGATGGGGCGGTATGCCGATCAGGTCGGCCGCAAGGCCGCGCTGACCCTGTCGGTGACCATGATGTGCGGGGGTTCGCTGGTGATCGCCGCGACGCCCGGCGCGGCGACGATCGGCGTCGCGGCTCCGATCATATTACTGCTCGCTCGCGTATTTCAGGGCCTGTCCCTGGGCGGCGAATATGGCGCGAGCGCGACTTACATCAGCGAAATGGCGGGAAGCAAGTACCGCGGCTTCTGGTCCAGCTTTCACTATGTGACATTGATCGGCGGCCAGTTGACGGCATTGGCGGTGCTCATCATTCTGCAGCACCTTTTGCCCAAGGCCGATATGGCCGCGTGGGGCTGGCGCATTCCCTTCGTGATCGGCGCGGGGCTGGCGGGAGTCGCGTACTGGCTGCGGCGCCGACTGGAGGAGTCGCAATCTTTCGTGCGCGCCGCGGCGCAAGGAGCCAGCCGACATCGAGGCATTCGCCGACTTTTATTCGAGCACCCGCGCGAGGCCTTGACCGTTCTGGGTCTTACCGCCGGCGGTTCCATGATCTTCTACGTCTACACCACGTATATGCAGAAATTTCTGACCAATACCGCGGGGTTCTCCAAGGATCAAGCCACCGAGATCAGCGCCTTGAGCCTGGTGGCCTTCATGGCGGCACAGCCCCTGTGCGGTTGGCTGTCGGACCGGGTGGGGCGCAAGCCCATGTTGCTGGCGGCCTTCGCAGGCGGCACGCTCGTCACCTGGCCGGTCATGACCGGAGTGGCCGGCACCCGCTCATACTGGGTTGCCTTCGGTCTGATTCTCGCGGCGATGCTGATTCAGTCGGGCTACACATCGATCAGTGCCGTGGTGAAGGCCGAACTGTTTCCCGCCGCCATCCGCACCCTCGGAGTGGCGGTACCCTATGCGCTCGCGAATGCAGCGTTCGGTGGAACGGCCGAGTACGTCGCGCTGTGGTTCAAGTCGATCGGCTCCGAGAGCGGATTCTATATCTATGCTTCAGCGATGGCGGCGGTGAGCTTTGCGGCGGCACTCACGATGAAGGAGACTCGCACGTACAGCCGTATCAACGAGGATTGAGCATGCCTACGAGCGATCCAGCCGGCTGGGTTGAACGCGCCGCATGCGATCGGCCGCACTCATTATTCTTGAAGACCCCCGCGGGTCGAGAATTGACGTATGCATCTCTGCGGGAGCAGTCGGGGCGCTTCGCCGCAGCCTTGATGCGCTTGAAACTAGCGCCCGGCGACCGCGTTGCGGTCCAGGTGGATAAATCCGTGGATGCCGTGCTGCTCTACGTTGCATGCCTGCGCATGGGGGCGGTGTTCGTACCGGTCAACGTAGCGAATACTTCCAACGAAGTGGATTATTTCTTGCGCGACTCCGCGCCCAAGGTTGCGGTCATCCGCCCCGCGGATCGCGCGTTGCTCGGTCCGCCTGCCGCTCGTGCCGGAGTCCGGCAGGTCGAGACCCTCGGGGCGGAGGGCGAAGGATCGCTGCTCGAACTCGTGCGGTCGTCGGGCGAAGCCCCCGCGCTGCCGCGAAGCATCGACGCGAATTCGCCGGCGGCGATCGTGTATACCTCCGGCACCACGGGCCGATCGAAAGGCGCCGTGTTGACGCGCGCGAATCTCGCATCCAATGCCGCGGCGCTCGTCGAAGCATGGCGCTTTACCAGCCGCGACATCGTATTGCACACCTTGCCGCTGTTTCACATTCACGGTTTGTTCGTCGCCATCAACACCGTACTGGCGTCGGGATCGGGACTGTTGCTGCTGCCGAAATTCGACGCCGCACTGACCTTGCAACACCTGCCGCAGACCACGGTGTACATGGGGGTACCGACGCATTACACGCGATTGCTGCAGCGTGCCGAGTTGAACCGCGAAGTAACCGCCGGCGTGCGCTTGTTCGTCTCAGGGTCGGCGCCCTTGCAGGCGGAGACGCACCGTGAGTTCTCGCAGCGCACGGGCCATGAGATTCTCGAACGATACGGCATGACCGAGACCATGATCATCACCTCGAACCCTTTTGAGGGCGTGCGCAAACCGGGTTCGGTGGGCACGCCGCTGCCGGGGATCGCCGTGCGCGTGGCCAACGAGGCGGGCGGTGCGCAGGCGTACGGCGAGGTCGGTTCGCTCGAGGTCAGGGGCCCGAACGTGTTCGCCGGTTACTGGCAGGACCCCGGCAAAACGGCGGGCGAATTCACCCCGGACGGCTGGTTCAAGACCGGAGATCTCGGCTACGTCGATGGCGAGGGTTACCTCCATATCGTGGGCCGCGCCAAGGATCTCGTGATCAGCGGTGGCTACAATGTGTATCCGAAGGAGGTCGAGGCGGAATTGGACGCCCTTCCCGGCGTGCTGGAAAGTGCCGTGTTCGGCGTCCCACACACCGATCTCGGCGAAGGCGTGACCGCCGCGGTGGTGCTGCAGCCCGCAGCCCGTTTGTCGGAGGCCGACATCATCGACGGCGTCAAGGCGCGGCTGGCGCGCTACAAAGTGCCGAAGCGCGTGCTCCTCATCGATGAGCTGCCGCGAAATACCATGGGTAAGGTGCAGAAAAACGCGCTGCGCGCCGCCTTTGCGTCGCTCTATGGGCCGGGCAAGCCGACTCGGTCAGACGGTTGAATCGTCACCATGGTGAGGTTTCGCGCGCCGAGCGCGACACCGCCGAGTGTGCTAAGCGAGATCGCGAGTCAAGGAGTTGCGGATCGGCGCCGCGAGGGGACCCTGCACGTGCCGATAATTGTCGTGATCGACGCCGATGCTCAAGTTTGCGCCGCTTTTCATCGCTTCCGCCATGGAGGCCGAGAGTTCAAAGCGCAGAAAATGCACCGCCGAGGTTTTTTCGTCGTTTTCACGTTCCATGTCCTCGTCGGCGATCGCAAATACCCGCTCCATTTCGCTCACGCGTATCCAGCATCGATCTTCGACGCCTATCAATTTTTCGAGAGCCACTCGCCGCTCTTCGGGATCGGGGAATTCGAGCAGCAGCGTGACTTTCCAGTTGCTGCCGTCGGGAATCAGCGGATTGTAGGCGTCGAGCTCGCCTTGGATCGCGTCGCTCTCGAATATGCGCTCGGTGCGCAGCATCTCGAGGATCTGATACCGAATGGTGGCGTGATCCTCGAAGCACCAGGTCATGTTGGGTCCAACCTGCACGTTGCGCAGCTGTTTGTGGGCGATGACCTCGTTGCGCAGGCGAACGCGTTCCGAAGCATATCGCTCCAAACTCATGAGATCCCGACGCGTCAATTTTTTCACGTTGGTGTCCTACACCTTTTTTTTCGCGAGGCCGCTCTGCAGTCCATAGGCCATTCTGAGCAGCGTCATCGGATGCGTGGGAGGTGATCCCGACTTCAAGCCGCTTTCGATTTGATGACCCGCCATCGGACAATCGCTGGCGTAGAATTCGGCACCGCTCGACTGAACGCGCTGCACCACCGGCTTGCCTATTTTCATGGACGCGTCGCGAAACTCGAGCTTGACGCCGTAAGTTCCATTGTGGCCCGAACACCGTTCGATCGGTTCCACGGTCGTTCCCGGAATCAGCTGCAGCACGTCGCGAGTCTTGAGCCCGATATTTTGCACCCGCAAGTGGCACGCAACATGGTATGCGATCTTGCCGAGTGGGCGCGTGAAATCGGTGCGCATCAGACCGGACTTGTGCCTTAGCGCCAGATATTCGAACGGATCGAACATATGCCGCTTGACCTTGGCCACGTCCGAATCGTCCGGGAACATCAGCGGCAATTCTTGTTTGAACATCAGCACGCAGGAGGGGACCGGCGCGACGATGTCGTAGCCGCGCTCGATCATCGCCAGCAGCTGAGGCACGTTCTTGGCCTTCAAGTCCGCCACCGCCTCAAGATCGCCCAGTTCCAGCTTGGGCATCCCGCAGCAATGCTCCTCGTCGACCAGCGCGACTTCGATGCCGTTGTGTTCGAACACGCTCACCAGGTCGAGACCGATCTGCGGTTCGTGACGATTGCCGTAGCAGGTGGCGAACAGTGCGACCTTGCCGCGAGTCGCGCCGTCCGCCTGCGCGGCCAGAGCGGGCCTGACCCGCTTGGCGAGCTGCTTGCGCAGGGTGTTGGATCGGTATGGAGGCACGGGCGCCTCGGGGTGCACGCCGAGCGCCGCCTCGAGAACCTTGCGTCCGGCGGAGCTGCGGTTGACCGCGTTGACGGCCTCGGCAACGATGGGAATGCCCGCGAGCCGGCCGACCGTATCCGTCGAGCTCAAGATCTTGTCGCGCCAGCGAGTGCCGCCGCTGCGGTTCTTGACGGCTTTGGCGCGCAGCATCAGGTGCGGGAAGTCGACATTCCACGGATGCGGCGGCACGTACGGGCATTTGGTCATGTAGCACATGTCGCACAGGTAACACTGGTCGACCACTTGCCCAAACGCTTTTTTGTCGACGCCATCGAGCTCGCCGGTCTTGGACGCATCGATCAAGTCGAACAGCGTCGGAAAGGAGTTGCACAGATTGAAGCAGCGGCGGCATCCGTGGCAGATGTCGAAGACTCGGTCGAGCTCTTTCTGGAGCGCGCCGGCGTCGTAGAATTGCGGATCCTGTTGCCCAAGCGCATGGCGAGTGGGCGCCTCCAGACTACCCTCGCGGCCTGACTCGATCTGTCCGTCGGACACGATTTATCCCCCGACCGAAATGATGGCGGGCTCCAAGAACGGGGCCCGCTGGTTCGCCCTCGCCGGGCGCGAGAATCTCGCCGGGCGCGAGAGGCGCTGGTGTCGGATTAAAGGTTGTCCAACGCCTTCTGAAATCGGTTGGCGTGCGAACGTTCCGCCTTGGCCAGCGTCTCGAACCAATCGGCGATTTCGCTGAAGCCTTCGTCTCTGGCGCTTTTGGCCATGCCGGGGTACATATCGGTGTATTCGTGCGTTTCGCCCGCAATGGCCGCCTTGAGGTTCAGCGAGGTCGCGCCGATCGGCAATCCAGTGGCGGGGTCGCCCACCGCTTCCAAGTACTCCAAATGACCATGGGCATGGCCGGTTTCACCTTCGGCGGTGGAACGGAACACCGCAGACACGTCATTGAAACCTTCGACATCCGCCTTCGCCGCGAAATACAGATAGCGGCGATTCGCCTGAGACTCGCCTGCAAATGCATCCTTCAAATTCTTTTCCGTCTTACTACCTTTTAAATTCACGGACTGGCTCCTTTTAAACAAGTGGCTGCGGGACGTTAGTCCCCGCGGCGGCGCGGAGTCAAATTGGCGCTCTCTATCATTGCGATAGCCGACGTCAATCGCCGCCGACCGGCAAGGCCATAGCCCGCGGCGATAGCCCCCCGGGGCCATAGCACACGAGGCCAAGGTCCGAGTGTCGCGTCCCAAAAACGGAACGGTACCGTTGCGTTGCAATAGCAAAGGGGGTATGGTCGACGCTTGATCGCGATCCCGACACTTATCGTGAAGGAGCAAGCCCGTGCCCAGACTTAAACAGGTCATTGCCGCCGCGGCCGCCATCGTCGCGATCGCCAGTATTCCCGTTGCCCCTGCTGCGGCCCATGGTTTTGGGCATGTCCATCCATGGGGGTTCGGCCGCGGCCTGGTGGGGGCCGTCGTCGGCCTGGCAACTCTGCCCATTGTCATCGCTGGGGCCGCCCTCTCCGCGGTGACGGAGCCACTATTCCCTTATCAATCTGAGGGTTACGACGGCCCGCGGGATTACGATCGTTCCCGGGGTTACGATGGTCCCCGGGGTTACGATGGTCCCCGCGGCTACGCAGCGCCGCCGGCGTACTACCCGGCGCCGCAGGCCTACTATGCGCCGCCCCGGGCGTACTATCCGCGGGCGCCTGCCTACTACTCTTCACCGCGTCCCTACTATGCGCCGCACGCTTATGCGGCGCCGCGGTCGGGTTATTACGGTGGTCAGGGTGGATATCGTTCGGGAGGCTACGGATACCCGCGCTGATAGGGGACAATGGAGCGAAGAAAGGCGAGTAAAGCCGCCGGCCGGGGCGGACGCCCCTCTCGTGCCGACGCATTGCGTCTGCGGGGGCGCATCTTGGAAGTCGCGACAGAATTGTTTCTCGCGCAGGGCTACGAGTCGACAACCATCGAAGCGGTCGCCGCGCGCGCGGGAATTTCCAAGCGCACTTTCTATCACCGTTTCGACGATAAACCGATGCTGTTTGCCGCGGTCGTTCATCAAATCATTGAACACATCCGGCCTGCCGCCGGCGTGCCCCTGATCGAGGGCGCGACTTTGCGCGATGTCTTGCGCCGGCTTGCCGGAATGATGTTGCACGCGGCCCTGTCACCGCAGGCCCTGGCGCTGCACCGCTTGGTTCTGGCCGAATCAGCGCGATTTCCCGAATTGGTTCGCGCGGTCAGCGGTGAAGGCAGCGCGCGCGAAGCGATCACACTGATCAGCGATCTTCTCGCGCGCGAGCTGCGCGATCCTTTGCTGAGCGCCGATGATCGCGCTTTCGCGGCGGAGCAGTTCATTTTCATGGTCGTGGCCATCCCACAGCGCCGCGCCATGGGGTACGGCGCGGCGATGACGGCGGCGGGTCTGGATGCGTGGGCAGACAAGGTGGTGGGCTTATTTTTGAACGGCTGTCGGACCTGGATGACGTGACGGTCGGAAAACGCCTACCCGCACTAGGGATGAATCTTTCGCGTGTTCGGGGTCGTCGCCGGGTGCGACGGTGGGGCCGCTCCCCATAATGGGGCAGATGCAATCACTGCCGGATCACAGCGTGGCCATTTTCCGCTCGAGCATCGCCTTGCTCGCCACCGCGGTCTTGTTTGGCTGCGCAGGCCTGCCTCCGGGTGCGAATTTTCCCAAGCAGGCGTCGGTGACCCTGGCGCATCCCGAAGAGACTCGGCTTGGGCAACAGTTCGCGAGCGCCGCCCACGAACATGGCGAGTATTCGGCGTTTCGCATCATCAGCGCCGGCACCGACGGATTCCAGGTCAGAATGCAAATGATCGAAGCCGCTGAACGCAGCCTGGACCTTCAGTACTATATTTTTCGGGGCGACGAGACGGGCCGCATGCTGACCGACCGGCTGATCCGTGCGGCGAATCGCGGCGTGCGCGTGCGCTTGCTGGTCGATGACGGGGACACGGTAGCGGGTGACGAGCAGATCCTCCGGCTTCTGGCCTATCCGTCCGTCGAGGTGCGGATCTTCAATCCGTCCTCGTATCGCGGACACAAACGGCTGCTGCGGCGTCTGGAATTCGCTTTCAACAAGCGGCGGCTCGACTACCGGATGCACAATAAATTGCTGGTGGTCGACGGCGCGGTGGCGCTGGTCGGCGGCCGCAACATCGGCAATCAATATTTTCAGGTTGACCCGGAATCGCAGTTCGCCGATGACGATGTCTTTACGGCAGGCCCGATTGTCGGCCAGCTGTCCGGCGCGTTCGATGAGTTCTGGAACAGCGATTTGGCGATTCCGGTGCAAGCATTGGCGCGCGCCGGCCGGCGGGACACCGGCGTAATCGCCCGCACCGATCACGTGACTCCCCTCGCTGGAGCTCAGCCGGTGGCATCGGGTGAAATCGAGTACGCCTCCCTCAAGTCCGGCGGACCGTATGCCGGAATCATCTCCGGCAGCCTTCCCCTGGTGTGGGCGCACGCCCAACTGGTCTATGACAGTCCCAACAAGAAGAAGGTGACCGCCGGCGACTTGCCGGGCCGGCAGATCGCGCCTGTGGTGATCGATTCAGCTCGCGAGGTAAAGTCCGAACTTCTGATGGTGACGCCGTACTTCATACCGGCGCCCGATGAATTACAGCTGCTGAAGGATCTGCGTCAACGCCAGGTGCGCGTGCGCGTTCTCACCAACTCGCTCGAGTCCACCACGGAAATTGCCGCTCAGTCGGGCTACGATCACTACCGCGTACCGCTGTTGAAAGAAGGTGTGGAGCTTTACGAAATCCGTGCGCTTCTGGGCAACGTGCGGGGCAGCGGTCAGACCGCCAAGGTGTCACGCTACGGCAACTACGCGCTGCACGCAAAAATGTATATTTTCGATCGCCAGAAGCTGTTCATCGGTTCGCTGAACTACGATCAGCGTTCGAAACGGATCAATACCGAAATCGGAGTGATCATCGACAGCGCGGAGCTCGCGCAGCAGATGGCGCTGCGCTTCGATGCGATGGTCAAGCCGGCAAATTGCTACGCCGTGGCGCTGAGCCCGGCCGGCGCTCCCGGCCGGTCACCCCATCTCGTGTGGCGGACCGAAAAGGATGGCCACGACATCGAGTACACCCGGGAACCGGCGCGCAGCCGCTGGCAACGAACGGAAGTCGCGCTTTTGTCGCTGTTGCCGCTGGACTCGGAACTGTGAAGCATCATCCATCGGCATTGCTCTTTGGCCTCGTCCTGGCATTCTCCTGCCGGATGGCTGAGAGTGCGGAGCCGGCGGCCATTGCGCGGACGGAGATCAATTATCTGCTCGGGTTCATCGAGCGATCCGGCTGCCAGTTCTACCGCAACGGCAGCTGGTACGACTCGCAACGCGCTCAGGAACATCTGCGCACCAAGTACGACTTCATGGTGGCACGGGATCTAATCAAGACGGCCGAAGATTTCATCGAGCAGGCGGCTACCAAAAGCAGCATGAGCGGCATTGCGTACGCGCTCAAGTGCAGCGGTGCTCCGGTGGTGGCGTCCGGCCTATGGCTGCGCGAAGTGCTGGCGCGATATCGCTCGACCGCGGCGCGGGCCGCGGTCGAGACGCGCGATGCGCACTAAGTCTCAGTCGTCCGACTTGAGCTGAATGTCGGAGTGCACCGCGCGAACATGCTCGGTATGGCGCGCGATGCGCACAGCCTTATCGATCGCCTCCTGTGTTCTTGCAGTGCCGCTCAGCCACACGGCGCCATCTTTGTCCGTGTCCACGTGAATGTGTCCCAGACTGGTGAGATGGTCCGCGGCAAGCTTCGTCTTGATTTTCGTGGTGATCGCCGAGTCCTGCAAGAAGGCCCCGGGGTGCGAGCGATCCGCATCCGAATCCTTGTCGGCCAACGCAGCCGCCCCGCCGAACAGACTGCAAAACGCCAGCGTGGTTAGCGCTAATTTCGTATTCATAATCATTCCTCAATCGGTAAACGGTCAGGCGACCGTCGCCCAACAACGGCGGGATGCTGCGCTCAATCGACTGCGTGGTCTGTGCGCTGGCGTACAGTCAACGGAATTCGGCGCTCCGTGGCGGTCAAATGTTCAACTGCTCCAGAGCCAGACCATTCGTGGAGGGTCCAAACATGCCGATCATGGCGATACCCACGATCATCGCTCCGCCGATGAATACGGCGACGGCCGGCACGCCGCCGGTGGCCAGCAGCGAACCGACGATGAGGCCTGAAAAAGCCGCGGCGATTCGGCTCCATGAATACACGAAGCCGACGGCTCGGGAGCGGATGCGGGTGGGGAAGAGTTCGGCCTGATAGCCATGGTAGGCGTAGGACATGATGTTCGCCGCCAGAGTAAAGGCGATGCCGATCAGAATGAGCGCCGCGGGAGCCGTTGCGACGGCGAAGGCCGTCATCAAGACGGTCATGCCGGCGAGACCGCCGATGATCTGGTATTTGCGTTCAATTCTGTCGGCAAAAAAACTGCCGAGCAACGGCCCGAATGGCTGCGAGACGGCAATGATGAAAGCGTATTCCAGCCCGTGCGTAACATTGACGCCGCGCGCGATGAGCAGCGTCGGAACCCACGAGTTGAATCCGTAGAAACCGATGGCCTGGGCGGCGTTGAAAATCGAAAGCATGAGGGTTCGGCGGCGGTACCGGGGGACAAAGATATCCACCAGCGCCGCCGGACCGCCGCGTTCCACCACGCTTGGGCAGGGCGCCGGGAGCGTGCCGCCGTATTCCGCGGCGATCCTGGCTTCGATGTCGCGGACGATGGCGTCCGCTTCGGCACCGCGCTGGTTGGCGGCCAGCCAACGCGGGCTTTCCGGAATGCCCGATCGGAGCCCCCACACGGCCAATGCGCCGACCGACCCGAATGCAACCACCCAGCGCCACCCGTCCACACCCAAGGGCTTGAGGGGAACCATCAACCATGCCAGCAATGCAACGACAGGCACGATGCTGAACGATATGCACTGATTGATGGAGAATGCCCGGCCGCGCAGCCTGCGAGGCACCAGCTCGGCCATGTAGGTGTCGACGGTGACCAACTGCACGCCAAAGCCCACCCCGGCGACCAACCGCCAGATGTTGAGCCACAGCCCGGTTCGCTGACAAGCCATGATGGCCGTGCACCCGCAGTACCAGATCAGCGACCAGGTAAACACGGCCTTGCGGCCGAAACGGTCTGCCGCCTGCCCCAGCACGACCACACCGAACCACAGGCCGATGAAGGTTGAAAACACGAAAGTGCCGAAGCCCGCGACCCGGATGACTTTCAGGGAGCCGAAAATTCCCAAGGATTCCGCGGTAAACAAGCCGCTGTCGATCATGCCGGGCGCGACATACGCGGTAAAAAACAGATCGTAGAACTCGAACACGCAGCCAAGCGAAATCAGCAGGACAATGGTCCATAGCGTGCGCGAGGACGGCAGCCGGTCGAGCCGGGCCGCGATATCAGCCGAGGTCACGGCAGCCAATGGGGCGCGGCGTCAATCCGCGCCATTCGAATACAGCTTCACGACTTCGTACAGAAAGCGGCGCCCGTTCATCAGCGACTTCACGCGAATGCGCTCATTGAGGCCGTGGGCGTGGCTTCCCTCGGCGTCGTGAAACATGCCGGACAATCCGTACGTGGGCACACCTGCCGCGTTGAGATAGGACCCATCGGTGGCGCCCGTGGCCATGGTCGGTATGATTGCAACGCCCGGCCATATTTCGCCGGCGACTTTGCGCACGGGTCCCATGATGCGTGCCGTCAGCGGCGGGGGCGGCGATTGCATGCCCGGCTCGCCGGTCGGGGCGACGCTGATCTTGTCATCGTCGATAACGCTCACGATTTCCTTTTGCACCTCGGCGATCGGCACGCCCGGCAGAATCCGGCAATTCACATTGGCGCGCACGTGCTGCGGCAGCGCATTCGGTGCATGCCCGCCGCTGATTTGGGTCACCACACAGGTGGTGCGCAGCGAGCCGTTCCAGCCGGGATTGACCGCCCACAGACGCTCGGCGGCGGCTTCGTCATGCGGGTCCTGCAAGATCGCGCGCATATCGGCGGCAATCTGCGGCGGCGCCAATCTGCTCTGCGCTTCGAAGTAGCCCCGCGTGGCGTCGTTCAGGGCGATCGCAAAATTGTAATTGCCGAGCTTGGTCAGTCCGGCGCTCAAGCGCGTTATTGGATTGTTCTTGGTCGGCCGTGAACTGTGGCCGCCGACATCGGAGGCCTCCACCGTAAAATTCTGGTACACCTTTTCGCCGGCCTGAATCTGCAGGGCGACCGGCTTATCGTTCCGATCGAGTTCGCCGCCCGCGCCTTCGTTGAGCGCGAACGCGGCGCTGAGCACTTTTGGCTGCGTCCTGATCAGCCAGTTGACGCTGTTGAAAACCTCGGCCGTTTCCTCGCCGCAGGTGAGCGCCAGCTTGATGCCGCGGCGAGGCTTGAAGCCCTCCATCCAGTAGCGCATGAGACTGTCGGTGAAGACCGCCGCCATCGCCTTGTCGTCGCTTGCACCGCGCGCGTAGAACCAGCCGTTTTCCTCGACCAGCTTGAACGGATCGCGCGCCCAATCCTCGCGCTTGGCTTCCACCACGTCGATATGCGCGAGCAGCAGAATCGGTTTGGCCGCAGCGTCCCTGCCGCGCAGCACGGCGATGAGCGCGCCGTCGTTCGGGCGCTCCGGCGGCGCCAGTATCTGCATGTCGGCGCCGGGCATGCCTGCCGCCAGCAGGTGCGCGCGCATCGCCTCGGCCGCCTGCGTGCAGTTGCCGACCGACCGTGTGGTGTTGATCTCGACCAGCTCCTTGTACAGAGCACGGAACGCGACTTCATCCGGCGCCGAAGTCTGCGCCGGACTTGCGGCGGCGACGCTGCCGGCGAGGACCACCAGCAGTAAACGTGTTCCATCGTTCATGTGTTGTTCATCCTCCGGCACCGCAAGACCTCGGATTTCAGGCCGAGGATATCAGGTTGGGCGCGGGTGGACGCCAACCGATGCAATCGCAGATTGCGTTCCGACGGCAAGGCGGTATCTTAAACGGCGGACATCCAGTCCGGCTCGGAAAGGTGCATGTGATCATCATTGCAGGGCATGCGGCGCGCTTCGATGCGCTGGGACGGCTCAAGCCCTGGACGTCGTGGAACGACGCCCTGGACCGAGAAATGAAATTCTACCAGCAGTGTCCCTCGGATCATGGGTATCCCCGCTTCGTGCTGGCCACTTTTCTGGATGGCGATTGGACTCCCATTCCCGATCGCACGGACACGATTCCCTCGACTCAGAATGGAATGGGCATTCTGTCCTACCTCAAATTCCACGAACGACGCGGCCGGGAGATTCCGGGTTGCCTGCAGTCGGCATGCTCCATGGGCGACTATCTGGTGAAAGAATCGCTCACGCCGCGGTCCGGAAAATATCCGGCGTTCACGCGTTCGACCGGCAAGCGGGATCAGTTTCCCCTGGAGGCGGACTGCGGCTCGCAAGCCGATCGCCCCTATGAGATAGAACCCGACAAGGGCGGCATCGCCGGCTACGCGTTGGCGCTGCTGTCCGAAGCTGCCGGCGAGCGCAGGTACCTGGAGCAGGCGCTGCAGAATGCCCGTGTGCTCGCCGCCAATCAGCAAGACGGCGATGCATTCCATTCACCCTGGCCCTTTCGCGCCGACTATCGCGGAGGCGAGGGACGCGGGCCCGTGTCGGGTAACATGACGTATATTCTGCGGCTGTACGACGCGCTTCTCGCGCTTGGGTTTGGGGAGTTCTCGGCTCCGCGCGAGTCGCTCTGGACCTGGATCGCGCGACATCAAATTCCGAGCGCGGCCGGCGACGGCGGCCTGTTCGCCCAGTTTTTCGAGGATCACGACACGCCCACCAACCGCAGCGCCTGGGCACCGCTGAATCTGGCGCGCTATTTGCTCGAGAAAAGGGAAGCGATCGATCCTGAGTGGCGTGCCGATTGCGGCGCGCTGATCGACTTCGTGCGCGGCAACTTCACGCATGCGGAATTCGGCATCACCGTCTGTCACGAACAGGATGAGGACCATCAAGCCTGGGGCGGCATCAATTCGACTTACGGCGCGGTGCTGGCGCTCTACGCGAAGGCCGCGGGGTCGGCGGCCTTGGCCGGCGAAGCTCAGGCTGCGCTTGATTTCACGCTCTATTCCATCGACGAGCTGGGACGTCCGCGCGATCTATTCAAGAACCCCGTGCCCGGCGGCTGGCAGGAAGATGCGCACACAGACGTCATTCACAATTATGAGGATGCGTTGCGTGCTTTCCCGGAGTGGGGCGAGGCCAGGGTGTGATCGGCTACGCCGCCTCGGTCGCTGCCGAAACCCCCAACGGTTGGGTGGTGCGCCAGGCCAGCCCCACGGCCGCGAGCACCAGTACCGCCGCCAGCAAGAAGGGCGCGCCCGGTGTCCCCAAGTCGGCACGCGTGCCGATGAACGTGGCGAACGTCTGGGTGAAGACGGTGGGGCCGATGAGGCTCGCCAGGGCCACGAGGCTCGCCAGTGCGCCCTGCAGGCGCCCTTGCTCGGTGCCGTCCACCAATCGCGTCATGATGGTTTGCAGCGAGGGCGTGGCAATACCCCACAAGGCCATCACCGGCACGCCGATCCAGAACAGGGATCCGGTGGGTGCGAGGCCGTAGATCGCGAAGCCCGCCGCGCCGAATATCAATCCCACCGCCATCGCACGGCGCTCCTTGAGCCACCTCACCGCCGGCTTCACCAGCAAACCCTGGACGATGAGCGATGCAATGCCCACGCCGGCCAGCAGAATGCCGACCGCGCGCGTATCCCAGCCGTAGCGATAGTGCATGTACAGCACGGCGGTGCTGGGCAGCACCACGTGCGCGAGATTTATGAGGAAGTAGCTGCCGGCAAGACCCGTGAGCATTGGGTGAGATCGCAGCAGCTTCAGCGCCCCCAAGGGATTGGCGGTCTTCCAGGCGAAAGGGACCCGCCTGTCCTTGGGCAAAGATTCCGGCAGCACAAAAAAACCCCAGCAGACGTTGGCCAGGGCCATGAAGGCCGAGGCCCAGAAGGGCAGCCGCGGTGAAATCGCGCCGAGGAGGCCGCCCAGCGCCGGTCCCAAAACGAACCCGATGCCGAACGCAGCGCCGATCAACCCGAAGCTCGCGGCGCGCTTCTCGGGCGGCGTGATGTCCGAGATGTACGCGCCGGCCGTGCTGAAGCTCGCGGCCGTGATACCGGAAATCACCCGGCCGACCAGCAGCCACCAGAGGTTTGGCGCCAGCGCCATGAGAATGAAATCCAGACCCAAACCCGCACAGGAAATGAGGATCACGCTGCGCCGGCCAAAGTGATCCGAGAGCGAGCCCTGCACCGGCGAGAAAATGAATTGCATCAGCGCCCAGGCGGTGCCGAACAGTCCATACATTTGCGCTGCGCGCGCCGCGCTGCCGCCCACGAAGTTCTGTACCAGCATGGGCAGCACGGGAATGATCACGCTGAACGCCAGCATGTCGATGAGCACGGTGACGAAGATGAAGGCTAACGCCGCCTGGCGCCGCGGTTCTGCGGGTACGTTCATGCTTGCGCCCTTGCCCTCAACGATTACCGGCGAGCCTCGGCCCACACGATGTCGTATTTTTGGTTGAAGGTCACGACCATGAGGCAGGGTTCCTTACCGCGGCAGCTGAACCAATGAACGGCTTTGGACGGCATGACGGCGACGCCTCCGGCGGTGAGCGTCACGCTGCGCATGCCCTTCATGCCGGTCAATACCTCGCCCTGGATGACGATCATTTGTTCTTCGGCCGAATGATAGTGAGCAGCCACTCGGCATCCCGCCGGCGCCTTCAGCAGGAAGGTCGACGGACCCGTGTCCGGGTCCCCATTCTCGAGCGCACTCTGCAGACATTTGACATCGCCGTCCTGGACCAAGGGCGCGTCCTTGAGCGGTGTGATCAGGTGCGGCGCGCTCGGCGCGGCCGTTGTCGCAGGATCGGCGGAGTTTCCCATCACAGCGGCGGGCAGCAGTGCAAGCATTCCGAGCGCTGCCTGCCGAAGCATACGCGCCGCCTCAACGCCGCGCAGTCGTCTTCGATCCTTGTCGCATCCCGCCATGACGCCTCCCGAGCGGTTGAACCCAAGAGCCATATGATAGCGCGCGGCCCGTCAATCCTCCCGAATTCCGGACGCTCAAGATCGCCTCGATGGCCGCCCCGGCGGGGCCGGCGAATTCGGGAAGCTACAGCTTTTCCTTCCAGGTCTCGCGTACCCCCCTGGCCCAATTCTCATAGCTGCGCAAATTGGAGAGATGATCGGCGACATTCGGGTGACGCCGACTCTTCCTCAGCGCACTGGGAGACAGCGCCGGGCTTGACGTGACATTTTTTGTCACAGAGGGCCCAAATGCGCGCTCGACCCGCGCGGGCCGAGTCTGCTTGTCTTTGGGTTCTTTCATTGCGCCGAGTCCTTGCGTGTGCGGTGACACTAGGTGCCGGGCGGTATTCCCGACAGGAACTCCGTCACGTCCGGCGAGGCCTGCTTCGATGCGCGTCTCCACGACGCGACACAGGGGCGCAAAAGCCATCGATATCGGGAGCTGGATCACGCTGCGCTGGCAGTGGAGCGTGGACGACATCGCCAGAGTTGCAATCGCCTGCGGCGGGCCGAAGCGGGCGCGTGCGCCGAGCATGCCGAATATCGCGAGATAGGTCAGGTACGGGCAGCTCTTAAATGGCCGGATCTGCCGACGCAAACGCCGTTCGGCCTCGTTTGGCGGACGAGGCGAGCCGGGCGGATCAGAATTGCAAGATCAAGCGCTTCAATTCCTCGGCGCGGCCTGGAGTCGGCTGCCGACGACCTCGACGTCGACGCGTCGATCCGGCTGCAGACACGCGATCAGTTTTGGAGTTCGCTTCTCGCCCGGACACTCATCGGGCTTGGTCACCGGTTCTGATCCGTCCGCTCCCAGCGCCGTCACTTTGTCTGCCGGGATTCCCGCGGCTTCCACCAGGTAGGATTTCACCGCTTCGGCGCGTCGCGTCGACAGTCTCATGTTGTATTCGTGCGAGCCGATCCGATCGGTGTAGCCCGTGACGGTGATGACCTCGAATTGGGCGCCCTTCAGGTCTGCCGCAAAGACATCGAGCGCTTGCTTGCCCGCGGGCTTCACCGTGTCCTTGGCGAAATCAAACAGCGAGTCTGCCGAGAAGCTCACCCGCTTGCGTACCGGCGGCGGAGGCGGGGGTGGCGGGGGCGGAGGCGGCGGCGGCGCGACCACGGCTGCGACCACGGGCGGGGGCGGGGGCGGCGGGGGCGGCGGCTCCGCGCCGCCAAATCGAAACACGAGTCCCGCCGAATAAAGATCGACGTCGCCCTTGTTGCCGACGGCATCGTCGACTCTATAGCGCTCCGCCTCGATTCGCAGGCCGAAGTTTCGAGTGAAATCGAACTCGGCGCCGAATCCGAATTTGTAGTTGGGAGCCCATTTTTTGGGCGACGGATTGATCACGGCAACCGCTCCTGTTCCGGAGTAGGTGTCTTTCGCATCGGCGTAGGCCAAACCGCCGCGCGCAAACAGGGAGAAATGATCGCCGAGAGGCACGCTGCCCACCAGATCCAAGTTAAAGCCCATGAGTTTGATGTCGCCGCGCAAGGTGCCTGCCGGCACCGTAGCCGCCGTGAAGCCGAATCGCCCCAGGTTGAAATAGCCGCTTTCCAGGGCAAAGTAACGATTGAACGAATAGCCGCCGAACCCTTTGAATCCAATGTGATGGTCATCATCACTGATCGAGGTCATGGTGAAACCGTCGGCCAGCAATCCGGCGCCAATTCTTGCGTCGTCAATCTTTGCCTTAGACTGGCCCGCGTTGACGCCGACGTACCACCCGGCGTCGTCGGCAAATGCCGTGTGGCTCAACGTGACGGTAACGGCCGCCATCGCCATCATCCCAAAGGCTCGCGCAATTTTCATGTTCCGCTCCACGAGAATTTCAACACCTTATGGGCCAGGCACATTGATGACGGTGTCCACCAGCGTGACCGACGCGTTCAGGGACAGGACTCTGCCGTTCAAGGTCACAATCGCGGTATTGCCCACGGTGGAGAATGCCGCTCCCGCCTGCGAAATGATGGTACCTTCCATGGTTCCGCCGCCTGCCGCGTTGATCGTCGCAGCGCTGCCGACCTGCCAATAGACATTCTTTGCCTGCGCGCCGTTGACCAGGATGACGCTCTGTGGGAACGCCGCACCCGGACCTCCCACGGTGAGCGTGGTCGCCATCTGGAACACAAAGACCGCATTGGCATCGCCTTTGGCATCAAGCGTCAGGTCGCCGCCCTGAATCTTGAAGGTGCCCGCCGCGGCGGTGTAGTCGCCGGGAGCCAACACGAGGTTGGCCAGATTGCCGGCACCGGGATCGGGTCCCGCCGGCAGCGCGACCAGGGCGTTATACGCGGTCAGCGCATCGGCTCTCGCTTGCTGGGCGATCGCAAAAGTCGCTGCGGTTCCTTCCGTGGGACAAGCGACCGTCGGCGGCGGCGCCGCGGTGTAAATCAAACCGGTGACCTTGCCGACGTTGGCACCCAAAACCTCGGTGTAGGTGCAACCCGCCCCGGAATCGTGAAATCCAGTGACCAGGGTGGAGGCGGCGGTGGTGCCGATGTCGCCATTGACGACGGTCAATATTCCCGAATTGGTCATTCCGGCCGAACCGCCGAAAGTCCCGAAGGTCGCGGCTGATGCCAGCGGGTTGGCAAGGGCGGGCGCCACCGTCGTGAATTGCCAGGTGTAGGGTGCCGCCATTGCGATCGCGCCGCCGAGATTCGTGGCTCCGGTTATTGTGGCGGTATAAACCGTGGAACTCGTCAAGGTGGTGCCGGCCTTCAGCGTGAAAGTGGCGATAGTGTGCGTCGCGTCGAGAGTCACCGTTCCCGTGGGATTGACGCAGGGCGTTACACACGTCACCGTCATGCTCGCCGTACCGGTGATCGGATTGACCGCCTCATTCAGCGTTGCGGTAACGAGGGTGTTGGTCGGTACGCCTTTTGCACCATTCAACGGCGTCACGGCGATCACCATGGGCACAACTGCAGTGATTCCCCTACTGCCGAGGATGGGATCCTTGCTGCAGCCCGCGGCCAACGCGGCCAGCGTCAGCGCCAATGCCCACATTCGGCATCGGGGACGGCTATCAGTGAAGTTCATAGTGCATCCCCCGATCCGGCGTGTCGCGGTCGTACGTGACCGCAGAGCGCGAACTGTGACTGTCAAAAAATCAAGTGTCTGTTCGCTACCTAACATAGATAAATATTCCTGCGCGTCCACGCACGCGGGCGTGCCAAGGCGCCGGTTGTTCATGTTATCGGCTTGCGATAACATCGGAACATGATTAAAAGCTTCGGAAATCGAATCGCCGAGGACCTGTTTAACGACCGCGGTTCCGCGGCGATGCGAGCGTTTCCCGGTGAATTCTTGCTGGCGGCGCGGCGCAAGCTTCTGTACCTGCATGATGCCGCCGAACTCAAGGACCTGCGGATACCGCGGCACAATCAGCTGCACTCTCTCAAAAGCCGCCGCGGACGCTTCTATTCACTTCGCATCGGCGGCCTATGGCATCTGACATTCCGGTTCGATCGCGGTACCGCAGGGGACGTCGCGGTCGTCCGACGTCATTAGGAGAAACCCTGATGAAGAAATTAGCGGGACAGCCGGCGAATCCCTTCCATGCGGGAGAGATCCTGCTCGAGGAGTTCCTGGTACCGCGCAATATCACGCAAACCGCATTTGCGGGACGGCTCGGGTGGACGCGTGCGCGGCTCAACGAACTCATCAAGGGCAAGCGCGGGATCACCGCCGAGGCGGCGCTCGATCTGGCGGGCGCGCTGGGAACGTCGGCGCGTCTATGGATGAATTTGCAGGTGACCTACGAACTCGCTGCCGCAGAGCAGCGCCGCGCGGCCGTGAATCGTTAATTGTTCGATACCGAACAGAAGATACGGGCCGCGTTGTGCTATTGGTCCCGCATTCAACCGGTGATCCCGCATGAGCGCTAGAATCAAAGAAACGCTGTTTCGATTCTGGAGGATCGAGCCTCCGTCCGACCTTGGCGCGCAAGTGCCGCGCGATGGGGCAGAGGCGGCGGCGGGCATCGGTCGACTGTGCAACTCGCCCTCGTACCGAAAACTTCTGGCGGAGTTTGCGCTGCCCAATTCTGCGGCGGCGGTCGCGCGCTCCCCGTATTGGAAAGAGGTATTCAGCGAACCGGTGAGATCGATACTGCGCCGATTGCGGGCGCAAGGCATACTCGTCGAGCCGGTCGATCCGCGGGCGCGCATGTCCCGCGATCGGGATGAGAGCGACTTGAGAATGCTCTGTATCGAGCATGGCCTGCAGCCCACGGGCACCGCAGATGAGCTCGTCGATCGCTTGCTGGCGATCGATCCGACTGCCTGGCTGTTGGGCTATGCCGGAGAGCTGCTGCAGTGCTCCGAATGGGCGCAAAAAATGCTGGCTTCGCGGCGCGACAGGATGGCGAGCGCGCCGACGTTGGATCCGGATCTCGCGGAGTTGTTCACTCAAGGAGATGTCGAAACGCAGCGCTACCTGCTGCAAGATCGGCTCGAGAGGGAGCCCACGGATAACGAGGTGATTTGGGAAATGCTTCAAGGGCGCGCCCAGCAGGCCGCACTCGATGGCAATCTGGCGCTGTGTCGGAATGTGCACCTGGGCATGGCGAATCATCTCACCCGGCGCAACAAGAAAATTCAGGCGCTTCAGGCTCTGTGCGTCGTATGCGCTTTTGACCTCTGCGGCGCCCGAAACCGCAGCGATGTCCCGGCTGCGATCCGCAAAACCTATTCGCGTTTCGACCCCGGTCGGGCGTCGCTCCCTTCGTCGCTGGTGAGGCTCTTGAGCGATTTGTCGCGCGACATGCGCCTTTCAATGGACGAGCTTCAGGACACCTTTCTTGCCATTGCAAGCCGACTCAAATTGCCGAAGACGGCGCGAAAGCTGTGGGGGGAATTGCAGCTCGCGCTGGCGTCGATATCGGAGGGCTAGGACTTCGGGTTGACGGTGTGTGCCGCGGCGCCGCGGCGAGTGAACTCGAATTGCAATAACCACTTGCGGGAAGTCTGATTGTCCGCCGGTTCAAATTTCCATTTTTTGGCGGCTTCGGCTGCCAGCCGGACGAAATACTTGTTTCGACGGGGGTTCTGGACGGATTCGTCGACGACCTTGCCTGAGCCATCGACCGTCACGCGGACCCAGATCTTGATAATGCCGTGGATCGAGTTGAGGGCGCGGGGCGGAACGTCAGGAATTTCTTCATGCACTACGGACGGTGACCGGTTCGCCAACGGCTGTGCGTGTTGATCTGAAGAGAGGCCAGAGACCTCGGGAGGCGCGGACGGCGGCGTCTGCGGAGTTTGCGAAGCTGCCGCGGTCGCCGCAGCCCGCTCCAAGGAGGTGTGAGAACTCAGCCGGTGCAAGCCGATCCAAACGGCGGCCACAACAAGGAGGAACACCACGATCGCCGGTGCGAACCAGCGCCGCTGCGGCGACACTGCTGGAGGAATGGCTCTACCGGCCGCTTCGCGCACGAGTGGCGCGGATGGCGCACGCGGTGCGGGCGTCGCGGGCGGTGCGACTGTCGCTGGCGGCGTGGGTGGGGCGGCAGCTGGCGCGGGCGGTGCGGGCGTCGCGGGCGGTGCGACTGTCGCTGGTGGCGCGGGTGGCGCGGCTGCTGGCGCGGGCGGCGCGGCTGTCGCGAGCGGCGCAGGCGGCACGACTGTCGTCGGGTTGATCTGGGCTTCCACGCCGGCGACCGTGGGACGCTCGGCGGGGTTGCGATTCAAGCATTGCCGGACGATTTCCGCGAATGGCGGAGGAAGCGCGGCGGTGACATCGTTGGTTTCGAAATTGCCTTCGGGCCACGCGGGAGGGTGCTGCGTGAGAGCCTCAACCAGGGTTATTCCGAGAGCCCAGATATCGCCGGCTGCCGAAATGCCGGCGCTTTTTGCTTCGGGAGGATCGTAAGGGGAGGCCCGAGCGAAAATTGGCGTGGATTCGCCGGCGGGGCGGATGGTGTCGCTCGCCAGTTTCAATTGGTCGTCGACCACTAGAATGTTTTGCGGCTTCAGCCGGCCCTGCACCAGACCATTGCCGTGCAGAAAAGCCAGGGCGTTCAGCGTGGGCGGCAGCATTTCCCGCACTTCGTCGGCAGTCAGTGCGCGTTGGGGAAGGATTTGCGCGAGAGTCTGGTCGGCATACTCCATCACAGCAAAGAGAAATTGGATACCTCCGAGTTGACAGCGGCCCGCCTCGAAAAGCCGAATCAGGTGCGGATGGGAGAGGGCGGCAGCCGCCATCCACTGCGCAAGCTGTGCCTGCGCCAGGGCCGGAATAGCCGGGACCAATTTGAGCGCCGCATTGGGAAGGTTGCGTGTCTTGTAGTCAGTGAGGAATACAGCGCTCCGGTCAGAGCCGCTCAACAAGCGGCGCAGCGGAAAGACTCCGTTGATTAACTGGCCCTCCCACTTCGTCCAGACCTCAGTCATGGTGAGTCTCAACCTCCACACTGGCCTTGGGACGACACCGGCGGGGTGTCCCGTACGAGCCTGTTATTTGACATAATTCGTCGATTCGTCAATAGGTTATCACACAGCGTCGCCGAGGATTGTGAGCTAGTTCCATGGCTTGATTGTCGCGATGGCTCGTTCGCGCCAGCCAGGCCTCGCGACGGGCAACGTGCGAGACTTCGAAGATTGCGGTATTGATATCCTTGATCCCTAGGATCCTATGAAGTTTCTGCCCCTCATCTGGTCCGGCATCTGGCGCAATCCTGGACGCGCCATCCTGATCTTTTTGCAGGTCTGCGTAGCCTTCGCGCTGTTCGGCATGCTCCAGGGCCTGAAAACGGGCGTTGAACATGTCGTCGGCGAGACCCGCGCTGACCTGCTGATCGTACACGGCAGCCTGAGTATGATCGATGCCTTGCCCTTGAGCCTGCTCGAGCCGATCAAGTCGGTACCGGGCGTGAAGGCGGTCGTTCCGGTGGAGTTGTTCCAGGCCACCTATCAAAATCCCAGTCAGAAATTGGGCGTCGTCGCGATACGCCCCGACGAGGGCTGGCTTTCGGCGTTCACGTTCACGATCGCGCCCGAACAGGCCGCGGCTCTCCGCAAGCTGCGCACGGGAGCCATCATCAGGGAGGGGCTGGTGAAAAAGTACGGCTGGAATATCGGCGATCACATCCCCCTGATTTCCACCACGGCGCAATTGAATGGTTCGCCGAACTGGGTGTTCGATGTCGTGGGTACCTACGCCGACAGCGACGTTGGGGGTGGGAAGGAAACATTGCTGATCAATTATGATTACTTCGATGAAGCGCGCCTGCTTGGAAAGGGCACGGTCAAGCATTTCAATGTCTCGGTTTCCAATCCGAACATGGCGATGCAGGTCGCCGATGCCATCGACCGGCGCTTCGCCAATTCCGCGAACGAAACGCGAACCGAGTCGCTGCGCGAATTGGCCCAGTCCCAGATGCAATCGATCGGCGATTTGAATTTCCTGATCCGGTCGATCGTGAGCGCAGTGCTCGCGGCCCTGCTGTTTGCGACAGCCACCATGATGATGCAATCGATCCGCGAGCGCACACCGGAGCTTGCAGTGCTGAAAACGCTCGGTTTTACCGATCGCACCGTGTTCCTGTTCATCCTCGCGGAAGCCCTGACAGTCTTCATCGCCGCCGCGGCGTGCGGACTGGGGCTGGCAACGCTGGTGTTTCCACTGGCCTCACAAATCGTACGGGGGCTGTCGATGCCCCTGGTCGTGGTCGTGGTCGGCCTGGCATGTGCCGCGGCGGTAGCGGTGATCAGCGCGTCGATTCCGGCTGTCCTGGCCGCACGATTGAAAATTGCCGCGGCCCTGGCGAGCCGCTGACCGCGCATGAACTTCTTGCGACAATTTCTTGGCGTGCTGTCCGTGAACCTGTCGGGAATCACACAGCGAATCGCGCCGGTCCTGACCATCATCGTCGGCGTCGCTTGCGCCGTCGGTGTACTGGTCTCCATGCTGGCGATGGGCACCGGCGCGCGCCGACAGGAGATGGGCAACGTTCGCGCCGACCGCGTCATTCTGACCACGGCGGGCGCGCGGGTGTGGCAGAGCGCCATCTCCAGGGACGAAGCCGGCGCCATCCTCGCGATGCCGGGCATCCTCAAGGGTGCACAAGGCGAGCCCATCGTCGTGGCCGAGTCCGAGGTCTTCATCGAAGGCCGCAGGCGCGTGTTGGGCAACCGAATCTATTTTCCGCTGATTGGAACCACTCCCACCGTAACCCAGTACCTGCCGGAGATGCGCTTCACCGACGGGCGCATGTTCAAGCGGGGTCTGCATGAGCTGATCGCCGGCAATCCTTGCGCTCGGCAATTCACTGACTTCGGCATCGGCGATCGGCGTGTGATTCACGGCGCGGACTGGACCGTGGTCGGCCACTTCGATCTGGGGCAGATGCAGCAGTGCATGGTCTACGCCGACGTCGACGGCATCCTGTCCGCGTTCAGCCGGAACACCTACAGCTCGGTGTCGGTGAGACTGCAATCTCCGTCGGACTTTGATGCATTTCGCGACGCGGTCGATGCCAATCCGACCCTGCACCTCGACGCCCATCGTGAACGCGAGATCATGGAAGAAGGATTCAAGGAACTGAACGCCATCCTGAACTTCGTCAGCTACTTTGTCGGTACCATCATGGCGATCGCCGCGACGCTGGGCGCGGTTAACTCCTTGTACGCCATCGTCGACTCGCGGCGCCGCGAGGTCGCCACGTTGCGGGCAATCGGCTTCGGTTCCGCGGCAGTGGTTGCTTCCATCCTGTGCGAGTCGATATTGTGGGCCGTCCCGGGCGCGCTGCTGGGGTGCGCCCTGGCGTGGGCCTTTTTCAACGGCTTGTCAGCGAGTCCCTTCGGCTACAGTTTTCAATTGGCGGTCACTCCCTCCCTCGCCGTGCTCGGCATTGGGTGGGCGTTGGCGATGGGCCTGGTCGGCGGGATCTTTCCCGCGCTGCGTGCGTCGCGGGTGCCCGTGACAACGGCGCTGCGCGCCGTTTGATCCGGGCAACGACGTCATGAGGGAAGGGCGAACCAAATCACCGGTCAAGTCACATAGCTGCCGTCAGTGCTTTTGGATAGAAGCCGCCAGCTGTCGAGTTCGTCTTGCATGCCGGCGAACTTCACGTGGGCCGCGTCGAGGGCAAAGGATCCCGCGGCGAAACGAGTCGGTGGCTTGGCTTCGTTGGCCAGGCGCACCATGGCCTGCGCGAGTTTCGCCGGGTCCCCCGGCTGCTGGCCATTTCGCAGCTCGAAGGCTGTGCGAACTTGGGCGCGCCGGTCGTCGTAGTCAGCTACCGCGCCGTCGCCGAATCGGAGCGACTCCCGAGTGAGAAAGTCGGTGCGGAAAGGGCCCGGCTCAATAATGGTCACGAACAACCCAAAGGGTGCGACTTCCTTCGACAGGGACTCGGAGAATCCTTCGAGCGCAAACTTGCTCGCGCAGTAAAGCGACGCGAACTCAGTGCCGCGGACGCCGGCAATCGATGAAATGTTGAAGATCCGTCCGGTGCGGGCGGAGCGCATGATCGGCAGCGCCGCCCGCGTCACGTTGAGGACTCCAAACAGATTCGTGGCAAATTGCGCCTGAGCATCTTCGATCGTCGTCTCCTCGAAGAAACCCAGATGGCCGTATCCCGCGTTGTTCACCAACACATCGATCGCACCAAACTTAGACACGGCGGTATCGACCGCGGAACGCGCCTGATCGGCGTTGTTGACATCGAGCTCGACGGACAGAAGCCGGTCGTTGTCGGGCCCGAGACGGTCAATGACGACGGCTCGCTTGCGGCCCGTGGCAACCACTCGATCGCCTGCCTGCAGGGCAGCCTTGCCGATTTCAACTCCCAGCCCACGGCTCGCGCCCGTGATAAACCATGTCTTGTGCATCGAAAAGACTCCCTAAAAAGTATCAGCCGACACGCCCGATTGCTCAGGCGTCGATCGTCGCCATGGAGGCCGCCGGGTAACGCGCGCCGCTCACCGGCCGCTCACGCAGAATCCCGTACAGCCGTTCGAGTTGGGAGTCGCCGAGCCGCACCATCACCGACAGGGCGTTTTCCTTCAGACGCTTGATGCTGCGCGTACCCGGAATCGGCACGATGTAGGGGGCGCAGTCGAGAAGCCAGGCGAGGGCCACCTGCGCCGGTGTATAGCCTTCCTCGCGTGCAATCTGCGACACGATTTCCACCAGCTCGAGATTGTTCGCGAAGTTCTCGCCGGAAAAACGCGGGTTGCTGTGCCGGTAGTCTCCCGCGTCGAAGTCCTCGACTTTCTTGAACGCGCCGGTGAGAAAGCCGCGGCCGAGCGGGCTGTAGGCGACGACGCCGATGCCGAGTTCCTCGCACACGGGCAGGATGACGGCCTCGAGGTCGCGAGTCCAGAGCGAGTACTCGCTTTGCAGCGCGGCGATGGGGTGCACTTGCGCGGCGCGGCGAATGGTGTTCGCCGAGGCTTCAGACAGCCCCAGGTGACGCACCTTGCCGGCCTTCACGAGCTCCGCCATGGCGCCCACCGTTTCCTCGATGGCGACCTTCGGATCGACGCGGTGCTGGTAGTAAAGATCGATATGATCGACTCCAAGCCGTTTCAAACTGGCATCGCAGGCTGAGTGCACGTATGCGGGTGTTCCATTGATGCCGAAGGAGGCGCCGCCGGGACCGCGCACAATGCCGAACTTGGTGGCCAGCACGACCTCGTGACGGCGCGACTGTAAGACCTTGCCGAGCAGGGACTCGTTGGCACCCACCCCGTACATGTCGGCGGTGTCGAGGAAGTTGATGCCAATATCGAGCGCGGCGTTGAGCACCTTGAGATTCGTGGCTTCATCGGACGGGCCGTAGAAATCCGACATGCCCATGCAGCCGAGGCCGATGGCCGAGACCTCGAGGCCGTTCCGGCCGAGCCTGCGACGAGGAATTTTCATGGTCATGGTGGACGCTCCGGGTCGGGGGACAGTGGTGTGCATGCTACGCGCCGGCGGTATTGCAGTGCTATATCGTTACTGTCCAGTTCTTGCCTGATCCTGCATGCGGCATAATTCGGGGTATCGCGCCGCGCGGCGGCCGATTACCATGCAGCGGCCATTCAAGGATTGAGCAATAACCATGTTCGACAGCACTTTACAGAGGACTCACGAAATCAAGGGAATCGCCGAACGGCAGCACGAGCTGTCCGCTCGGGTTGCCCGATTGACGCCGTTCGACGGAATGCACCAATCGTCGCTTCCGTGGCTCACGTTGATTCGCAACAGCATACCGACGGTGTGCATGCCCACGGTTTATCAACCCTGCCTGGCCATCGTCGTGCAGGGTCGCAAGCGCGCGCTACTGAATGACGAGGTGTTCTACTACGACGCCCTGAATTACCTGGTTGTGTCGGTAACGCTGCCGGCGATGGGGCAGGTGCTCGAAGCGAGCGTCGAGCGCCCCTACCTGTGCTTGCGGTTGAACCTCGACCTGGAGGAAATCGCGCGTCTGGTGTTGGAGCTGGGTGAGCGCGGGCCCTCGCTCGCCGCCGCCGATCGGGGCTTGTTCATCGCGCGCATGGACGAGGCCTTGCTGGACGCCGTCCTCCGAATGGTGAAGTTGCTCGATACCCCCGAGGATGCGGCGGTGCTTGGACCCGTGGTGCAGCGTGAGATCTATTACCGCATGCTGCGCGGCGATCTCGCTCATCGCCTGCTCGATCTCGCACAGGTCGACAGCGGTGCTCATCGCATTGCGCGCGCCATCGAGTGGCTCAAGCAACGTTATGCGGCGCCGCTGCGCATCGAGGAGCTGGCCGACGCGGTGCACATGAGCTCCTCGGCGCTGCATCACCGCTTCAAGGCGGTCACCGCAATGTCGCCGCTGCAATACCAGAAGCACTTGCGGCTGCACGAGGCGCGCCGGTTGATGTTTGCCGACGGCGTTGACTGCGCCACCGCCGGGCATCGCGTCGGCTACGAAAGTCCGTCGCAATTCAGCCGCGAGTACCGCCGCCTGTTTGGCGCGCCGCCGCGCGCGGAGATTGCGCGCTTGCGCGACACGGGCGTGCCGGCATAGCGAGGCGCGGGGCCGCCATTACGATAACGGGCGCCGTCCGTTGGTTGACCATCAATTGAAACGGACCATCAATTGAATCGCACGAATTCGAAATGGTCGGGTTGTTTATTGATGGCCAGCGTCGGCGGCGAGATCCAATTGGCATATGCGCCGGGAGCCGCAACCCGGCCCATCAAGGACGCGACGAAAGCCCGATCCTCTTCGGTCGCGAGCCATTCGCGCTGTTTCGCGGTCCACTCCGCCTCGCTCACGATGCGGCCGTCAGGAGACAACCTGAGGCCCGCCAGCGGGCCGATTTTCCGATTGAACGCCTTGTGCGGCACGATCAATTCGAAGGAAATGCCGGATTTGCGGATGATGCGGTTCCAGCGTCCGACGCCTGCCACGGTATCCTTGATGTAGTCGTCGCGAAGTTTTTCATTCAGTGCATTGAGCGCCGGCGCCTCGCCGGGGACGAGCCGTCCGTCGATGACCTGCAGCACCGGATATGTGGCGTCGCGCAGCAAATGGTCGTCGCCGTATTTCGTTTCCTCGTAGCGTCCTTTCAGTCCACTTGAATAGAACGTTGCGGCGTTCGACGAGACGTCGGCGCCGAACAGGTCGATGGTCACACTGAAATGAAAATTAAGGTAGCGCTGAACCGTCGGCAGATCGATGACGCCGAGCTCACGGAGTCGAGCCGGGTCATCGGTGCCGTGCTCGGCCATGACCTCGCAGGTGCGGTGAATGATGCGGCCCACACCGGACTCGCCGACATACATGTGGTGCGCTTCCTCCATCAACATGAAGCGCGTCGTCCGCGCCAGTGGGTCGAAGCCCGACTCGGCCAGCGCCAGAAGCTGGAATTTTCCATCGCGGTCCGTGAAATAGGTGAACATGAAGAACGCCAGCCAGTCGGGCGTTGTCTCGTTGAAGGCATCCAAAATCCGCGGATTGTCGCGATCGCCCGAGCGGCGTTGCAGCAGCGCCTCGGCCTCTTCGCGGCCGTCACGGCCGAAATACCGATGCAGCAGGTACACCATGGCCCACAGGTGCCGGCCCTCCTCGACATTGACCTGAAACAAATTGCGCAGGTCGTATAAGGAGGGACAGGTGAGCCCGAGATGGCGCTGCTGCTCGACCGAGGCGGGTTCCGTGTCGCCCTGGGTGACGATGATGCGGCGCAAATTGGCGCGGTGTTCGCCCGGGACATCCTGCCAGACAGGTTCACCCCGGTGATCGCCGAAATTGACTTTGCGCTCGCCGTCCGACGGGGAGAGAAAAATTCCCCAGCGATACTCGGGCATCTTCACGTAGTCGTAATGGGCCCAGCCGCTCGGATGCACGCTGATGGCGGTGCGCAGGTACACGTCGGCCGTGTGCGAGCCCTCGGGTCCCATGTCGGTCCACCACTTGAGAAACTCGGGCTGCCAGTGCTCGAGGGCGCGCTGCAGCACTTTGTCGCTGCCGAGATCGACGTTGTTGGGAATCCTATCCGCATAAGTGATGGCCATATGGGTTCCTAAATACGATCGCGGTTGAATTTCGCTTTGCGGCCGGTGCCGAATACCTTCAAGGCACCGGCCTCGCCGACGGCGTTCGGCCGGTTGAATATCCAGTTCTGCCATGCGGACAAACGGCCGAACACCCGGGACTCCAGCGTCTCGCCGGGACCAAATCGCAGGTTCGCCTCCATGCCGGTCAATGCATCGGGCGACAGCGCGCTGCGCTCCTCGAGCGCAATGCGAAGTTCGTCATCCCAGTCGAGAGCGTCGGGACCGCAAGTGACGAGGCCCAGAGATTGGGCCGATGAACAGTCGAGCCGATGGCCGGCGGCGGCCCGCACCTTGCCGAGACGTTCCGCATCGGCATAGAAGCGGGCCGCGATTCGCGACTGCCCGTGCACCGCGGGAAAAAGGCCGAAATTCGCCTCCGAAAGAATCAGCACGGGCCCGCCCGCGTCGACAGCCTGGTTGAGCATGTAGATGCGATCCGACGCCAGCGCGAGTTCCAGGAGCGACCCCGCGAAACAGCTGCCGGCCTCGATCAGAGCAAACATGGAGCGCGACGACACGTCGAGGCGCGCGAAAGTGCGCCGCATCTGGCCGATGACTTCGCGAACGAACCAGTGGTCGCGATGTTCAAGGAGAAATGCGTCGGCGGCGAGGACGGGGGCCATTGCACCGCGCGTCTTCAACACCCAGACGCCATGGTCGAGAAAATTGGTGCGCAGGGTCAAGATGGCGTCGTCGAGTTCCCGCGCCATCTGCAGCGGCCACCAGCCCGTTCCGGCGGCGAGCGCCCCATCGACGGAAGCCGGCGGCTCCTCGTCCGGTGCCGAGATCGTCAACTCGACACGCTGAGCCGGTCCGTCAAGACGCACGTCGACGAAGCGATAGTGGAAGCCGTGCGGTTCGGCGATCCGATCGAGCGGCGCCAGCGCAACTCCGCGTGCGGCCTTGGGACGTTCGCTCGCGGCGGCGAGCAACCGTGCGCGCTGCTCGATGTATCCATGAAAGTTTTGCGGCTTGACGATTGCGTCGACCAGCGCCCAATCGCGCGCGCGCTGACCGCGCACGCCTTCGACCGTGGTGCAAAACACGTCGGCGAGGTCGCGGCGTACGCGCCGCTTGTCCGTCAAGCGAGTCAATCCGCCCGTGCCCGGCAGTACGCCAAGCAAAGGCACCTCGGGTAAGCTCACCGCCGATGACCGATCATCAACCAGCACGATTTCATCGCAAGCGAGCGCAAGTTCATAACCGCCACCGGCCGTTGTGCCATTGCATGCGGCAATGAATTTGATGCCGGAGTACGCGCTCGAATCCTCCATTCCGTTGCGAGTTTCATTGGTAAATTTGCAGAAATTGACCTTCCACGCATGGCTGGCGAGGCCGAGCATGAAAATGTTCGCGCCGGAGCAAAATATCCGCTCCTTGCCGCTGGTGAGAATGACCGCGCCCACCTCGGGATATTCGAAGCGGATTCTCTGCAATGCATCGTACAGTTCAATGTCGACGCCCAGATCATAGGAATTCAACTTCAGGCGATAACCGGGGCGAATGCCGGCCTCCTCGTTGACGTCCATGGTCAGTGTCGCGACGCGTCCCGCGACGGCCAGCCGCCAGTGCCGGTAACGGGACGGATCCGTCGCAAAACTCACCGGCGCGGCGGCAGGAGGAGATACGGTGGTTGCCGGATCGGCCATGGCGTCCCCATCGAAAGTGCAATATAGTGCATTCTTGATCCACACCAGCCGCGAGGTCAAGTTAAGATTTTTCCCGGCCATTATTGCGCTGGTGCCGGCCCAGCCAGATGCATTATAGTGCGCATCCATGAATCTATGCGACATCGACCTTGCGTCGAGCCCGCCGGGATTGAATATTCCGGAGAAATTCAACGCCGCTCACGATCTGCTGGAGCGCAACCTGCGAGCGGGCCGCGAAAACAAGATCTCTTTTATAGATGATGTGGGTTCATATACCTATGGAGATCTTGCCGCGCGCGTCAATCGCTTCGCCAATGCTCTCCATGGTTTCGGCTTGCATATGGAGCAGCGAATACTGCTGTGCCTTCAAGACGGCATCGACTTTCCAACGGCATTCTTGGGCGCGATCGAAGCAGGAATCGTGCCGATCCCGCTCAATACCATGCTGTCGCCCGCGGACTACGCGTACATGCTTCACGACAGCCGCGCGCCGCTGCTGGTCGTTTCAGAGCCGCTGTTGCCGCGGTTCGAGGCGATTCTGGGGCAATCTCCGTTTCTGAAGCACGTTTTGGTGTCCGGACCGGCGCTACCGCCGTCAGGCATGCATTCGTTCGGCGAGGTGCTCGCCGCTTCGACGGATTCGTTCCAACCGGCGCCCACCTTGCGCGACGAACCCTGTTTCTGGCTGTACTCATCCGGATCGACGGGAATTCCCAAGGGCACGGTGCACGTGCACTCGAGCCTGATCGAGACGGCCGTGCTGTACGCGCAAGCGACTCTCGGCTTGAAGGAAAGCGACGTGATGCTGTCGGCCGCAAAGCTGTTCTTCGCCTACGGACTCGGCAATTCCCTGACCTTTCCGTTGGCGGTCGGCGGGACGGCGGTGTTGATGGCGGAGCGCACGACGCCGGCGTCGATCATCGCGCGGCTGCGAACGCATAGGCCCACGGTTTTCTCGGGAGTGCCGACGCTGTACGCCGCGCTGCTCGCGAGTGGTGAGTTACCGCCGGCGCAGGAATTATCGCTGCGGTTGTGCAATTCGGCGGGTGAAGCATTGCCGGAGGATATCGCGCGACGCTGGCGCGCGCGCACCGGTGTGGACATCGTGGATGGCATCGGTTCGACCGAGATGCTGCACATTTTCATATCCAATCGACCCGATTGCATCCGCTATGGCACCTTGGGAAGGCCGGTCCCCGGCTTCGAAGCGAAAATCGTCGACGCCGACGGGAACCTCGTTGCTGCGGGCGAGACCGGCGATCTGCTGGTCCGCGGTTCGACCAGCGCCAAATTCTACTGGAATCAACACGCGCGCAGCCGTGCGACCTTCGAGGGTCATTGGACTCGGACCGGCGATCGTTTCCGTGTCGATGACCATGGCGATTACGTGTACGCCGGCCGAGCCGACGACATGCTCAAGGTGGGCGGCATCTATGTGTCGCCCATCGAGGTCGAATCCGCGCTCATTGCCCATCCGGCGGTGCACGAGGCCGCAGTCGTCGGCAAGGAGGACTCGGACCAGCTCGTCAAGCCGATCGCCTTCGTGGTGCTCGCCAAGGGCTACCTCGCGTCCGATGCGCTGACCAGCGAACTGAAAGCCTTCGTCAAGTCACGGCTTGCCCCCTACAAATATCCTCGCTGGATCGAATTCGTCGCCGACCTGCCCAAGACGGCCACCGGCAAGATTCAACGCTTCAAGCTGCGCGCCGCATGCAAACCGAGCAGCTGAACCTCGACGGCCGCCGATTCGAATATCGTTTCGTTGGGCAGGACGCCGCGAATGGCGCCGATCTTGTGATGCTGCACGAAGGGCTGGGCTCGGTCTCCATGTGGCGTGATTTTCCCGAACGGCTGGCGCAGGCGACCGGTTGCCGCACGCTCCTCTATTCCCGCCACGGCTACGGCGGCTCCTCGCCGCTCGATGCGCCTCGCACCGTGGATTACATGCATGAGGAAGCACGCATTTGGCTGCCCGCAATACTCGCACGGCTGGGGATCCGCCGGCCGGTGTTGTTCGGCCACAGCGACGGAGCCTCCATTGCGCTGATTCATGCGGCCGGCGCCAAGAGCGAGATTGCGGGCATCATTGCGCTCGCGCCCCATGTCAAAGTCGAAGATCTCACGGTGCGCAGCATCGCCGCGGCGAAAACCGCCTATTTGGAGACAGATCTGCGCAGGCGGCTGAGCCGTCATCATGCAGATGTCGATTCGGTATTTTGGGGTTGGAATCGAATTTGGCTTGAACCGCAATTCCGCGCCTGGAACATTGAGGATCTGCTTGCCTCGATCAGGTGCCCCATCCTTGCGATTCAAGGACAAGACGATGAGTACGGGACGCTGGCGCAGATTGCAAGCATCAAGCGCGCCGCACCCGACTCGAGTGTGCTGGTTCTGTCCTCGTGCCGCCATTCCCCCCACCGGGATCAACCGCAGGCCGTTCTCGATGCCGCCCGGGAGTTCGTCAGCGGCCTCGATTGCGGCGCGCGCCGCCTCATCCATCATCGCTGACAACCGGACGCAAGCACCGCTATCCGACACATGCCGAAATCAACCCAGCCCCGTCGCGCCGCGAGCACTCGCGCCAAACCCCACCGCGCGGACCCGCAAGAAATCGCCTACCTTCGGACACTGTCCGATAAAATTCGCGAGGCGCGTGCTCAACGCGGCATGACCCGAAATGCGCTCGCCGCGGATTCCGGGGTCTCGCTGCGCTTTCTTGCACAACTCGAGAGCGGGCAGGGCAATCCTTCCATTTTGGTGCTGCGGCGGATCGCGTCAGCCATGGGATTCCCGCCCGACGATCTGTTGTCCGATGACTCGCCGCCGACCATCGATCGAATACTCCTCATGCAGCAGCTGAAGCGGCTGTCGGATGACGATATCGCCAAAGCGCGCCGCCTCATCACCCAACAGTGGGGTCTCGACGGCGTCTCCGAGGCCAAGCGGCCCTACGTTACGCTGATCGGGCTTCGGGGCGCCGGCAAGACCACGCTGGGCCGCCGGCTGGCGAAGCATCGAGGAGTACCGTTTTTTGAACTCGACCGCGAAGTCGAACGAGAATACGGCGCGACCATCGGCGAGATTCTGCAACTGCACGGACAGCCCGGTTACCGGCGATTCGAGCGAGAGAGCCTTCAGGCGGTCATGTCGAAGAACCCGGCCGCTGTCATCGAAACCGGCGGCGGTTTGGCGGCGGATCCCGAAACGCTGCCGCTGCTGCTCGAACGCACCCTTGCAATCTGGGTTCGCGCCTCGCCGGACGAGCATATGCAGCGGGTCATTGATCAAGGCGATCTTCGACCGATGGCACGCAGCCGCGAAGCCATGCGCGAGCTCAAGGACATTCTGAAGGCGCGCGATCCCTTCTATCGTCAAGCGCACCTGCACCTGATGACCTCCGGACGAACCGCCGAGCAGAGTTTCCAAGAATTGCTCGAACTGCTGGAAAAGAGTTGATTCGCGCAACGACGGCGAGGCCGCCGTGGGCGGTCACGCTCAATTCATCTCGCCCCCGGGCGGGGGCACCCGGGTATCGACAATCATTTCGCCGCGGAACAGGAACGTGTAGGTCTTGAATCCGACGTAACCGTCGTCGGATTTCTTCGCGTTGATCGTGGCTTTGACCTTCCATCCGTAGGCACGCTTCTCGCTCATCAAAAACGTGCCGACAACCGCGGTCGTGTAGCCCTGCTCGGGCTTGGTGATCTCCCGATATTGGACGGATTCCGGATACTTCAGGTGCTCGAGAAAGTACTTGCGGATCGCTTCCCGGTAATCAGTGGGCATGTCGCCGTATTTCGTGGCCGCCCCGCGCGTGGGCGCCGGCGGTCCGAACTGTGGAACGGCAGCCGGCGGCGGCGTCGTTGGTGGCGCCGGCGGCGCGGCCACGCTTGCGGCCGGTGAAGTGCCTTGGGCATTTGAGGCCGGTGCCGCGGACGGCGCCATGGCGGGCTCGTCCAAGCTCCAGACATCGACGATGCACTTCCACGCCCCGTCGGCTTGCTTCCTCCAGATCCCGTCGCGTCGGCCTCGCTCCGATACCGGTGCGCCGCGCGCGTCGCTGAAGCTCAGTTCGTAGGCTCCTGTCAGAAAAGCCAGGTCGCCCGACTGGGCCAGGTTCACGCTGCCCGGGCGCCACGCGACCGAGAGGTGCGGCTGCGCCAGAAGCCGGCTCACGGGATGACGAAGAAGTTCCTTGCTACTCGTGAGCTGATCACCGGGCAGAAGGCCGATCGCGTCGGCGGCATAGAACGCCATCCACGCATCGACGTTGGCGGTGCTCGCTGTCGCGGCCCAAACCGCGGCGGTCTTGCGCACCGCCGCCTCGGCTGCAGCCAGGTCGACCGCGGACGTCGCCGGGAGGCTCGGCCGGCAAATGAACAGCGACGTGACGGCCAGAAGCGCAAGGGACGCCGGCGGCCAGTTTTTCGTTCTTGGTTCCCGGATGATCGGTCTCCTGCGCCAATTCTCGCAGTCGAATAGTCCTGGGTGGATTTTACGCCGAACCAGGCATGAGCGCGCTGGCGGCGGGACCTCCACGTGGCGAACGCCAGCCACGCTTGGCCGCAAGTCTAGGGGCGCGCCGTTCCCGACGTTACCGATTTGTCATGGCACTGACCTCATCATGTAGCGCCGCATTGCTAAGTTTCACGCCGAGCTCGGCGGGCTGGAGTCGCCGTACCGCTCACCCCAACAATGAACGAAGGAAACAGTCGTATGGCCATTTCGGTACGGTGCTTACAAGCGGCGCCGGCGATCTCTGCGCTTGTACTGAGTACGTTTGTCCTGATTTCTCCTGCCAATGCGGCAGGCGCGGCCGGCAGTGCCGGGTGTCGGCTCGGAACTGCGGACCATCCCCTGAAACACATCGTCTACCTTCAATTCGACAACGTGCATCTACGGCGCGACAACCCGAATGTCCCGTCGGACCTCGAACAGATGCCCAACCTCCTCGCGTTCCTCGAGGATAACGGCACGTTGCTCACGAATCACCACACGCCGCTCATCTCGCATACCGCAGTGGATAATGTGACGTCGCTGACCGGTACGTATGGCGATAAATTCGGATTCTCGATCGGCAATGAGTTCGGTCTTTTTCGGAACGGCGTGGCTTCATTCCCACTCTCGTTCGCGTACTGGACCGATGTCGTGGCGGATGGCCTGCCGCAGATGGTCGATCGCCGCGGCAAGACCCATCCCGCGCCGTGGGTGCCCTTCACCCGCGCAGGCTGCGATGTCGGCGCATTTTCCATGGCCAACATCGAATTCGAGAACGTGACGAGCGACATCAACAACGTGTTCGGCCCAGGCTCGAACGAAGCCAAGGAGGCGCAAGACAATCCGGTCAAGGCCATGGCCGATTTCGAGGGAATCATCGTGCACTGCGCGCAAAACAGTCCCCTGTGCGCCAAGCAGGGTGCGCCGGATTTCCTCCCGGACGAGCCGGGTGGCTACAACGGCTTCAAGGCGCTCTACGGCAACGTGAACGTGCAGCCGCAAATCTCCCCGGCGGGGCCGGTCAAAGACCTGGACGGCGTGGTCATCGACGACGGCAACGGCAATGTGGGCTTCACAGGATTCAGTCCACTCGCGACCCAAGCGCTCGGCTATGCCGCGACCATGCTCGAGGCAGGCGTCCAGGTGGTGTATATGTACGTTGCGGATACTCATGACAATCAATCGCAGGCGATCACGGGGTTGGACCCGAACGTCGTGAGCACCTTTGGTCCCGGTGAAGAGGGCTACGTCAAGCAGCTCGCCGCCTACAACACGGCATTCGGGAAGTTCTTCGACCGCCTGTCGAAGGACGGCATCACCAAGGACAACACGCTGTTCGTGATCACGGCCGATGAGAACGACCATTTCGCCGGCGGCCCGCCCAGCCCGGCCAACTGCGACGGCGTCAACACTGCGTGCACTTACTCCAAGATCGGTGAAATCGATGGCGATCTGAGCCTGATCTTCGCGACTGAATTCGGCGACACCACGCCGTTCCGCATTCACTTCGATGACGCGCCGACGTTCTTCATCAACGGCAACCCCGGGCAGATGGATGCGGTCACGCGCAAGCTCGAGCGGGAATCGGGCAAGCTGCTGGGCTTTGACATTCTGGATGGACCCAACGGGGCGACCAATCACATCACCCAGGCGCTGGCGGATCATGCCGAGCAGGACCTGCTGCACATGGTCACCTTCGATCCGAATCGAACGCCGAACTTCATCCTGTTCGCCAACCCCGACTACTTCCTCCTGTCGTTCGGCGATACGAGCCCGGCGTGCACGCCGGCGACGAATGCGGCCAGTTGCTTCACGGAGGAGGGGCCGTCCGGTTTTGCGTGGAACCACGGCGACTTCCAGGACGACATCACCCATACCTGGCTGGGAATCGTCGGACCCGGAGTGAAGCACCAAGGACGACTCGGTGGGTTGTTTACCGATCACACCGATATACGTCCCACCATCCTGAGCGTTGCCCACTTGAAGGACGACTATTCGCACGATGGACGCACGGTGTTCGAGATTCTCGACCGGGGCGTCCTGCCGGACGCCGTCGAGGATCATGAGCACCTGCTCTCGCACCTTGCGGAGGCTTACAAGCAAATCAATGCTCCGCGCGGGCTGCTCGGCCGCAAGACGCTGACAGGCATCTCAACCAGAGCAATCGAGTCCGACGATGCGACGTATGCGCTCCTGGACGAGAAGATCCGCGACATCACGGCGAAACGGAACAAGATCGCGGCGGCCATGCTCGCAATTCTCGAGGGCGCGGTGTTCGACGGCGCGCCGTTTGAAACGCAGCAGGCGGAACACCTCATCCACGAGGCAGATAAGCTTCTGGATTCGGTGGACTAGGGGGTCGAGGCGCGCTCGTGCCCCAAGGGCGCGAGCGCGCTCGCTCGCACTGCGGCCACGGATCGCGGTTGATTTCTGAGAACTGCGTTCCGTGCCGGCGCGTGCGATCGGCGGGCGTCGGCGGCCGGCTCCGGCACCGACGAAATTGCTCGATCCGCCAATAGGTTGGCGCGCTTCAGCGCTCAACCACAGCCCTTCGCGTGGCGGCATGAATGTGCTCAAACCGTGACTCAATGCACAGAAAGTTGCACCCCCGTGCAGCACGCTCACGGTGCTTCAGCAAAGGCACACCTTTCGAAAGAGAGGGCCGCAAAGCTTCCGGTCTAAGGGGAATTTCCTATGACAGCGGGGTTGCCGTTTTGTAATTCATCCGTTCGTTGCGGCGGTCGCCCGCAGCCAACCCGTGCTTCCGCACGTGGCGATGAATCCGCCGTCCTCTCGCCTTCGGGCAAACTCAAGCGAGCATCCACATGCACATGACCAGTCTTTTGACTTTCACCCCCTGGCCGGCCGTGTCGGCGACAATCATGCTGGCGCTGCTGGTGGCGGCGCTGTATCTGGCAAGGCACACCGCCCACCAGGCGATCCATGCGGTCACGAGCGCGCTGGCCCGCGCCTTTCGTCTGGCCGCGCATTCGGTCACCCACGCCGAGAAGCGACTCAGCGCGCGCAACCGAGACGTGCTGCTGGCTGCGGGACGCGAAGCAAAAGAGCGCGTCGTGGAGCGCGAGTTTTCACGCGTTGGCGATACCGTGCGCAAGGATCTGGCCAGCTATCCGGATATGCACCGCCGCTTGAGCGAAGCGATCATCCGTATCGAGGAGGATCAGGAGAAAGCGGTGGAAGTGCCGCCCGAAGCGCCGGGCTGGGCAAAGGCGGTCTCGGCGGTCGCGAATATCGATGCGCGCAATGCCGGCGCCGAGATCCTCGCGGACATTCACAAATCAATGATCAAGGCGCACGCCGAAGCCATGAACGACTATCGCAAGGCGAGCGGCGAGCGGCACGCGCTTTTGCGGAGAATGATGCCGGATTGGCGCATGATCCAGGAAACGCTCGGCCACGTGAACAAGAGCGTCACGAGCGTCATCGAGCGGGCGCTCGTCATCGATCGCCACATGCAGGATTACGAAGGGATCGTGCGCGGAGAAGACCGCGCGCTGTCGGTGCTGTCGTCCTCCTCTCTGGTGCACTTTTTCGTCTCCATGTTGGTGCTCGCGGTGGCGACCGCCGGAGCCGCGATCAACTTCACGCTGATCGCGCGGCCGATGGCGGAGATGGTCGGCGGCACGAGCTTCATCGGCCTGTTCCGCACGGCCGATATCGCCGCGCTCGTCATCATCATGGTCGAGGTATCGATGGGTCTCTTTCTCATGGAGTCGCTGCGCATCACGCGGCTGTTTCCCGTGATCGGCGCCCTGTCGGACAAGATGCGCGTGCGCATGATCGGAATCACGCTGGTGATCCTGTTGCTGATGGCAAGTATCGAGGCGGGCCTCGCTTACATGCGCGAAGTGCTGTTGCAGGATGAGCTCGCGACCAGCGCGCTGCTGCGCGGCGACAGTACGGGAGCCTTGGTGAACAGCCATCACTGGATCACCACGATGGCACAGATGGGCATGGGGTTCGTTCTGCCGTTTGCGCTCGTGTTCGTCGCCATTCCGTTCGAAACGTTCGTGCACTCGCTGCGCACGGTGCTGGGCCTCATCGGCATCGGCGTGCTGCGGACCCTGGCACTCGTCTTTCGCGTGTTCGGCAACGGCTGCCGGCATCTGGGCACGCTGGCGCAGCGCATCTACGACCTCCCGCTGTTCGTGCCGCTTTGGATCGAGGCGAGGCTCACGGCGGCGCCGCGGGCTGCGCGTGCGATACGGCCGGGCCACAACGAGCCATTGCAGGAGGCGCAGCTATGAAATGGCGGTTCCTCGTCGGCGCGGTGCTGCTGCTCGCCGCCTGTTCGCCCCCGGTTTCTCATAACACGGGCGTGTACCTGCTGGTCGATACGTCGGGTTCATACGCCAAGCAGGTAACCAAGGCGCAACAGATCATTCTCTTCGCTCTTTCCCGGCTGCAGCCGCTGGATTCCTTCGCGGTTGCGCGCATCGATACGGCCAGCTTCACCGAGAAAAACATCGTCGCCAAGGCCACCTTCGACGACCGTCCGAGCACGACCAATCTGCAAAAGCGCGCGTTCGCAGGCCGTGTGGAGAAGTTCATCGACGAGACGAAGGCCGCGGCGTACACCGACATCACCGGCGGTTTGCTGCAGGCAATCGAGTTCCTGAACGAGAAGCACACGGGCCGCAAGGAGATTCTGATCTTCTCCGACATGAAAGAGGATCTGGCCAAGGGCTATGTACGCAACATTCCGCTCGATTTCAAAGGCTTCGAGGTCGTGGCACTGAACGTAACGAAGCTGCGCTCGGACAATTTCGACCCGCGCGAATACCTGTCGCGGCTCGAAGCCTGGCGCGTCAAGGTCGAGCAAGGCGGCGGCCGCTGGCGCGTCATCAACGACCTCGATCGGCTGGACGGCCTCTTGTAGCCTCGTACGTCCGGGCAACAGGTGGTTGCGCCGCAGGAGAATGTTGCTCGAGGATGCGCGTCTTGGCCGTCTCGTACTCCGCTGCCGACAGCACCCCGATTTCCTTGAGCCGCAGATGCTCGCGCATTTCGTCGCGGAGGTGCTCGGCCCTCGTGCTGCGGCGCGCCCTTGACGCGAGGCGAATGTGCGCCGTGAGCTTCGCCATGAAACGGCGAAAGTCACGGAAGGTTCCAAGGCCGCCCGTGCATTCGAGAAATCTTGCTGCCCCGTGGGTGCTGAACAGACACACCGTCTCCGTCGTCCTGTACACACCCACGAGCGTGGCGAATGCCCCTGCCGCGACGGCAATGACACAGACCCGAAGCCAACCGTGCTGCCACCAGGGCGTCGCTGAGGCGTCGATCTGCGAAGCGATCCCTGACGCGAGGATGATCGATACCAGCGAGAAGGCGATCCATCGCCATGAGATATGTCTCAACCACCGTGGCGCGTCGACGAACCTCAGATCGAGCACGTACTCGCGCAGCACGGAACGCGAGTGCGAGCGTACTGAAAGATAGTAGTAGTCGATGATCTCGAGCTGCAGGACGCGTCTGCGCAGCCGGCTGCGGAACTCGAGTCGCGCGTGGACCGTCCGCGCGTCCCGAGGGTCCGGCACCTCCCGGACGTCCGACTCGAGCAGGATATGTTCAGTCTTTGGCATCCGAGCGGCGCTCGCGTGGATTCTTGTTTTGATCTTAGCCACGCATCGCGGCTGACTTCCGAGAACTGCGTCCCGCTAGTTCATGAACGGCTGGATCTCGACCTCGCGCGCCTCCTGATTGCGCCCCTGGGCGCGCAATGCGTCGGCCAGCAGCCGCCCGGCCTGCGCCTGGGTGCCACGATCGCCGCTGGCGAGCGCAAGTGCCTTGCGACCGCAGATCTCGGCCTGGTGCGCGTTGCTCTGCGCGAGCCGCAGCCGACCGAGCTCGACCCAAAGCAAGGGATTGTTCGGTTCAATGCGCATTGCTCGGTCGAGCGTCGACGATGCGGCCGGCAGGTCGCCGTGCGCGACCTGTGCGCGCGCCTGCGTCACCAGCGAGCGGGTGGCGGGCGAGAGATGGTTCTCGCGCGCAGGCGGTTGCTGGGGCGTCCCCGTCCGGTCCGGCGACGGTTGGGCCGGCGGCGGCACCGATGGCGGCTGCGTGGAGGGTAGGGGCGAGGGCGGCGGTAGGGGCGGCGGCGCGGGCGGCACGGAGGGCGCCCGCAGGACGCTGCAGCCGCCGAGCAGCACCGCAGCGGTGAGCGCGAAGGCGAGTGTTCTCAGTGAACGGTGTTCTTGAACCATGCCTTGATCTTGTCGGTCAAAGTGTTGGCCAGCGTGGAGCCGCAGCGGGGATTGCGCGGCAACGTCGTGCCCTTCGGCACCGCGACGACGACCGCATCCGCGTTACACTCAGGCGTGGTCTCCAGTCCGTCCGCGAATCCGATCCAGCGATCCTCGATGAGTTCCGGCGGTACAGGTTCAAATGAAGCAGACTTGAGGCTCGCGATCGTGTCGCCCCACACGGGCAGCGCCCCGGCGGCTCCGGTGAGCCCGGTGACGCGGTTGTCATCGTAGCCGATCCAGACGACCGCGAGGTAGCTGCCGGTGAATCCCGCGAACCAGCTGTCGCGCGTGTCGGAGGAAGTGCCGGTCTTGCCGGCGGCCACCATCCCCGGCGGCAGGCGCCCCAGCGCGCCGCGGCCGGTGCCGCGTGTGGTCACGAGAGTCAGCATTCGGTCGAGCTGGTAGATCGCGGACGGTGGCGCTGCGGCCTCGACCTGCACCTCGAAACTCTTGAGCGGCTGGCCGCGCTCGTCGAGCACCGCATGCACCGACCGCAGCCGTGCCCGGAAACCACCGTTGGCGAGCGATGTGTAGACCTGCACGACCTCGAGCGGGGTCATCTCCACGGTACCCAGCAGCAGCGACGGATTGAGTGTCGGGCGCGCCTCGAGCCCGAGCCCCTGTAGCGTATCGGCGACCCGCGACAGGCCCACGTCGAGCCCCAGCCGCACGGTGGCGAGATTTATCGATTCCGCCAGCGCGCGCGCCATCGGCACCGGGCCGTATATTTCGTGGGTGAAGTTCTGCGGCGCCCAGATGCGGCCGTCGCCAAGCTTGAGTTCTATTGGTGCATCCTCGAGCATGGTGGCCGCGTTATAGCGCCCTGTCTCGAGTGCGGCCAGGTAGACGGCGGGCTTCACCAGCGAACCGATCGGCCGACGCGCGTCGAGCGCGCGATTGAAGCCCTCGGCGCCAACCTCACGGCCGCCGACCACGGCGACCACGTCGCCGCTGTTCGGATCGGCGACGATCACCGCGCCTTCGAGGTGCGCGCCGCGCACGCGGCTCGCCGCATCGAGGCGACTCAGGTGGCGCGCCAGCGCCCGCTCCGCCGCGGCCTGCGCGCGTGGATCGAACGTGGTGTACACGGCGAGCCCCGCAGCATCGAGATCCGCCTCGGCGTAGTCCCGCTTCAGATGCCGGCGCACGAGATCGAGATAGGCCGGCACGTAGCGACCGCCCGACGGCCGGAGGCCAAGAGACTCAGCGGCGGCGCGCTTCGCCGCCGTGGAGTCGATCAGACGCGCATCGGCAAGCTCCCGCAACACGAGGTTGCGCCGTTCACGCGCACGGTCGGGGTGCTTGCGCGGGTCGTAATAGGACGGACCCTTGACCAGCCCGATCAAGAGCGCGAGTTCCCCGACGTCGAGCTCGGCGAGCGGCTTGGCGAAGTAGTACTCGCTGCCGAGTCCGAAACCGTGTATCGCCCGCTCGCCGTCCTGGCCGAGATAAACCTCGTTGATGTACGCGACCAGGATGTCCTCCTTGGAGAAGTGCGCCTCGAGCCGAAACGCCATCACGGCCTCGGTCGCCTTGCGGCTGATGGTCTGTTCATCCGATAGAAAGTAGTTCTTGACGAGCTGTTGAGTCAGCGTGCTGCCGCCCTGAACCACACGTCCGGCGCGCAGATTGACCCACAGCGCGCGCAGGATGCCGTAGGGATCGACGCCGCCGTGCTCGTCAAAGCGCCGGTCCTCGACCAGCTTGACGCCCGAGCGCAGCAATGGCGGCACGTCGGCCGGCAACAACACGATGCGGTCCTCGCCGTGGATCGGAAACACGCTGCCGACCAGGAGCGGATCGAGCCGGAACACCGGAAGATCCTGTCCATCCGCGTGCCTCAAGTCCGTGATCGAGTCGCTGTCGGCGCGGATCGACACCATTTCGGGTTCCCGCAGCTCGTCAAGGAAGCGCACGCGGCGCGTGTGAAGATCGAAGTTGCCGCTGCGCCGACGGTAGATGCCGGGCCCGGCCGCGGGATCGCCGCTGCGGTAGTGCAGGCGGCGCAGCTCCTCTTCGAAGTCGTCCGCTCCTACCGGAGCGCCAACATAGATATCAAGCGGTTCGGCGTAGACGCGCGCGGGCACCGACCAATAACGGCCCTGGAATTCCCGGGTCACGACGCGGTCGAGATGCACAACCCAGGCCGCGGTGACGGCTACGATTGCGCCAAGTGCGCCGCCCGCGACGATGAGCAGGATGCGGAGGCGAGGCCACTTGAAGCGCACTAGGTCACTGTTTCCCCGCGCCCCCCAGCAAGGGAGCGAGATTCGCGTGTTCCAGAGCCTGATCGAATGGCGGAACATCGTCTTGCAAGATTTTCCGATAGTCCGAGTCGACGCTCAGAGCTTCGGCTTCGTAGGTCTTCAGCAAGTCCAACTGAGTCGCGCTTGGCGCAAAATCGGCGCTGCCGGCGACGTCGCCTCCACCGGTTCCGACCTCGGCATTGAGCCAAATGAAATCGAGATAAGTTCCATAGGGCTGGACAAAATACTTGTCATCGCTATTGCGCAACGCCTGCGACACCAACCGCGACTCGACTCCTTGCAGCTTCTTGTCCAACTCTTCGGCCGTTTTGAGCAGCTCCTTTTTTTGCCGTTCCAGCGCTTCGCTCAATACGAGCGGCGGGGCCTCCGAAGGCTCCGGGTCGGGTTCATCGCCCTCTTCGGCGATCACCGGCTTCGGCTTGTCCTGCTTCTTCGCCGGTCGAAGCATCGTCTCGATGACTTCGATTTGCTTGCGAAGCCATTCCATCTGATTGACGGAGTCGGATACGCGGCTGATATCGTCGCGGATTCGAAGCAGCGTTTTCACCGACAGGTCGATATCCGCGGGAGTTCCCGGCGCGTGCGGGTCGCTCAAGACCGTGAGCGGCTGAGTGTAGGACTGGCCATCGAGCTTCAGGCGAACCGAATAAGCGCCGGGCGCAGCGATGGGCCCCACCTCGCCGGGTTTGGAACCCCAGTGCGTGATGGGCCTGGAGTCGGCGTCGCGAAAGCGCGGCTCTTCCCAGATGTGCGAATTGTCGGGGGCCACCGTGCGCAGGGCAATGACCCGCGGAGAGTCATACCGCAGGTCCCAATCCACGCGATTGATGCCGACGACGAGGTCTTTCACCTCTTTTGACTTTAGCTTACGCACGACAGCCCCTTGCGAGTCGAGGATCTCGAGCTCGACAGAACTCTTGGGTTCGACTTTGAGCGAAAAGTTCAGCATGGCGTGGGCGCCGCGCACGAAGCGATACGCCGCGCGCGGTTCAAACAAGACGGCGGCCGCATCCGAGCGATGCCTTGCCATCTGCTCCAGGGGTGTGATGTCGTCAAGGATGTAAAGCCCGCGCCCGTAGGTCGACACCACGAGGTCGTGAAACGCCGGCTGCACCACGGCCCAGGTCACCGGCGCGGCGGGCAACCCGGTTTTGAGCGCCGTCCAGTGCCCGCCATCGTCGAGCGAGTAGTACAGACCATTCCCCGTGCCGGCGAACAAAAGCCCGGCGCAGTTGGGATCGTCGGTGACGGTGCGAACGTAGGACAGCGCATGCTTGGGCAGATCCCCGTTGATCCGCTTCCAGGTCTTGCCGAAATCGGCGGTCTTGTAGATGAAGGGATCGCGGTTGTCCACGAGGTGTAAATCGACACTGACATAGGCGGTGCCGGGATCGACACTCGACGGCGCGATGCTCGAAATCGTGCCCCGCGGCGGGAGTCCCGGCAGATGCTTGGTGACGTTGATCCAGTTCGCTGCCGCGTCTTGGGTGTACCAGAGTTGACCGTCATTGGTGCCGGCCCAGATCAGACCCTGCTTGATTTTGGAGGGTGCAATCGCAAACACGACTTCCCCGTAGAATTGCCCGAGGTTGTCTCCGACAATTCCTCCCGACGGGGCGAGCAGGGCGGGATCCTGAGTGGACAGATCCGGACTCGCCACCGACCAGGTCGCGCCCGCGTCCGTGGTTCTGAAGATCACCTGGCAACCGTAGTACACCGTGTTATGGTCGAAGGGATCGATGGCGAGCGGCGGCGTCCAATGGCAGCGGTACTTGAGTTCGTTGGGAGGCGAGTCGAGGGTGTGCTTCCATGGGCTCACGGAGTGCGCTTCCTTGAATCGAGCGTCCCACCGGGTGACCGTGTTTCCGTAACAGGTCGCCCACACAACGTTGGGATCGGTGGTATCGGGTACCGTGAAGCCCGATTCACAGCCTCCCATGTGGCGGTCCCAGCCCGTTTCCTGGGAATCGAACGGCACGCTCGGGCCGCGCATGTTCCCATCGTCCTGCATGTTGCTGTAGAAATAGTAGGGAATCTGATTGTCCACGGCGACGTGGTACATCTGTCCGATGGGCAGGATGACCCGGTGGAAGCCGCGGCCGTGCACCGTCGTGATGATCATCCCGCCGTCATCGGTGATGACGAAGCGATCGGGATTGGCCGGATCGACCCAAATGTCGTGGGTATCGCCGCCCCAGCGGACTTCGTGAAAACTCTCGCCCGAATCCAATGATTGATGGAAGGAACTATTGGCGACGTAGAGTTCGCTGTCGCTGCCCGACGATACCGCCAGGCGAATGTAGTAGCCCGCGCGGCCGATCAGCGCGCGCTGGGAATTGACGGCTCGCCAATGCTCCCCGGCGTCATCGGATCTCCACACCGAACCCTGGTCCTTGGTCTGCATCAGGGCGTAGATGCGATTCGAATTGGTCGGGGCAATGGCGACGTCGATCTTGCCGACGGGCGCATGCGGCAGGCCGTGTTCCTGGAGACGCGTCCAGTTCGTTCCGTCGTCGTGTGAAATATAAATCCCGCTGCCGGGGCCGCCGCTCAATTCGCCCCAGGTATGCATTTCCACTTGCCACATCCCCGCCATCAGAGTGTGTGGATTGTGCGGGTCCAGGGACAATCCGGAGCAGCCCACATTCTCGCCGGCGAACAGCACTCGCTCCCAATGCCGGCCGCCGTCGGTGGTGCGGAACACGCCGCGCTCCTGCTGGGGACCCGTCACGCGTCCCAAGACGCAGGCGAACACAATGTCGGGATTCGAGGGATGTATGACGATGCGGCCGATTCGACCGGACTCCGGCAGTCCCATGTTGGTCCAGGTCTTGCCGGCATCGACCGACTTGTAAATCCCATTTCCCATGACGTCGCTATCGCGTATGACCCAGGCCTCGCCCGTGCCTGCCCACACCGTGTTCGATTCCGAGGGCGCGACTGCAAGCGCGCCGATCGCGGCCGCGGGCTGCTTGTCGAAAATCGGCTCCCAGCGATTGCCGCCATCCACCGACTTCCAAACCCCGCCCGAGGCGGCCCCGGCGTAGTACACGCTCGGATCGGCGGATACTCCGGCGACGGCGGCGATGCGATTGCCGACCTTGGGTCCGACGAAACGGAACTTGAAATCGCTTTCATGATCCGGTTCAGCGGTCGCTGCACCGGCCGACGCCATGCCGCCGATGGTTGCCATTGCGGCCAGCCAGAACCCCATCGTTATTTTGCGCATCCAGAACTCCTGCGGGTGAATAGCGCGCCGACCATACACGAACTGCGTACCCCGCTCAAAATCGCCACTGTACGCATCCATGAATCGCGCCCACAATAGTCCGATCACTCGAGTCGAATAGTCGCGGAGCACAGGTTCGCACCGCGGACACCGTGATTGGGAGACACGCATGCGACGATTGATCAATTGGCTGATTGTTTGGCCCGAACAAGTTGCCGCACACCTCACGTGGCTGGCGCCGCTGTTTGCGCGCATCACGGTGGGCTGGGTATTCCTTTGGAGCGGCTGGGGCAAGCTCAACAATCTGCCGAAGGTCACCGAGAATTTCATCGGCTGGGGAATTCCGTTCCCGCACTTCTTCACGCCTCTCACTTCCGGAATCGAATTCTTTGGGGGTCTGTTCCTGCTGCTGGGATTGCTTACGCGTGTATCCGCCGGGGCCTTGGGTGTGACCATGATTGTCGCCATCATCTCCGCGAAATGGCACGACGTCGACTCGTTGGAAACTTTGCTGGGGTTCGACGAGTTCGAGTATCTCGCCTTGTTCCTGTGGCTGGCGATCGCCGGAGCCGGCGTCCTCTCGCTCGACCACCTTCTCAACCGTCCGACGCGACGGACGGGTCTCAGCTGAAAATTAACCGTCCCTCGAATCTTCATCGAGAAATTCGGTCCCGAACGTCGGACTGCCCGACGACAGTTCCGGCAGCCGCCCTAGATATTTTCGGCGATACTCCTTCGGCGTCAGGCCCTTCACGCCGTTGAACATCCGTGAGAACCGTGCCGGGCTTTCGATGCCGACCTGGTAACCGACCTCGGCGATGGACATGTCCGGCAGCAGTAGCAGGTGGCTGGCGCGCTCGATCCGGCGATGATTGATCTCGTGCGTCAGCGGCGATCCGCTCGAGTTTTTCCACTTGCGGCGCAGGGTGCGTTCCGACATGCCGCACTCTTTCGCCAGGGTCGCGATCCGCAGCGGTTGATGCAGTCGTTTCTCGATCGCTTCAGCAACTCTGTTCGTCAGTTGCTGATCGCCGTGATCCTCCGCCGAAAGGCGTGCCGATTTCGTCAGTGACGCAATTACCTGATTCAGCAACAGAATTGCCACATCGCCGTAGAAGGGGCTTTGCATCTTGCCAACGCCGTTCCGCGACAGCTTCATCGCATGTTCGAACAAGGGGATAAGGTGGGACTGACCTGGCAAGTGGACGCTGTGACAGCGGATGAATTCAGCCATGATCTCCTGGCGCAGGCCCCGCTGCTCGGCGGACCGGGAGGTCCGCGACGCTCTCGCAATGCTGAAGGCCAGAAAATACAAGCCGAGATCCGTCGTTCTCAGTGACCGGATCTCGTGATAAACGCCCGGGTCGGCGATGAACAGATCCCCTTCGCGCAGGGAGAATACCGCGGAACCGTGCTCGAACTCGCCCGTGCCCGAAACGACGATGCAAGGCTCGAAAAACGAGTGGCGGTGGACGCGGTTTCGGGTGACCAGCTCGAACGAGACGTAGTGGGTCGCACTCAAGGCGGCGTGGTAAAAGGGGGGCAGTCCCATGCCCCCAATTGAACCCAGTTGGCCGGATTCGTCAAGTATCTGTCCGGCCGACGGATGGCGATGGTTGAGCCGCCCGCGGCAAGATATCGACTCGCCCAGCAGCTGAAGACAGCGAGATTTCACAGTGACAAACGCAGCCAAACCCTTCACCGACGTGGCCACGATATTTGCGCGGGACGGATACTTTGTCGCACACAGGGTCTACTCGGACAAGATGCTGCTCGACCTGGAGGAGGACTTCGACCGCATCGTGGGTCAGCTGGAGCGCAGTGGGGAAAACATCAATGCGCGCTGGCGCGGCGAAAACATGGATGCGCTGGACGGCGGCGCCTCGACGATAATCCATACCCACAACGTCCAGCGGTATTCGGCCCGCTGGCTGCAGGCGCTTCAAGACGATCGGTTTCTTGCCATTGCGCAATCCCTGTTGGGCCCGGACATCGTTCTGCATCACACGAAGCTATTCCAGAAGCCGCCATCTTCGGGAGCACCGTTCCCGGTTCATCAGGACTGGTCGTACTTTCCGACCCAGTACGACACCATGATTGCGGCAACGATCTTTCTCAGCGATGCCGACCAGGATGCCGGAGGCCTGCGCGTTTACCCCGGATCGCACAAGCTCGGTCGTTTGGAGAACTCCTCCGGCATGCAACCCTCCGAGTCGCTCGAGCCGTATCCGCTCGCGCGAGCGACACCGATCAATGCACGGCGGGGCGACGTGCTGTTCTTCAGCTATTTCACCCTGCACGGATCACTGCCGAATCGCTCCGATCATCCGCGCAAGACGGTGCTCGTACAGATGTACAGCGGCAACGATTACTTGCTGGACAACAGCGAAGCTGCCCACGTCAACGAGCAACTGGTGCTCGCGGGATGGAACCATCGCATGAGTCGAGCCCGCGCCGCGGACTAGGGCGGGTCGACGACGAGCTGGCGCTGCGTGCCAAGCCGGGCGATGCCCAACGTGACGGTGTCGCCCACGTTCAGATACCTGGGAGGCCTTTGGCCCATTCCAACCCCTGGGGGCGTGCCGGTGCTGACGACATCGCCCGGCTGAAGGCTCATGAACTGGCTGAGATAACTCACCAAGTACGCCGGCTTGAAGATCATCGTGCGCGTCGAACCCGACTGATAACGCCTGCCGTTGACCTCCAGCCACATGCCGAGGTCGCTGGTGTCCGTGAGTTCGTCGACTGTCACGAGCCAAGGTCCGACCGGGCCAAAGCTATCGCAGCCCTTTCCCTTGTCCCACTGTCCGCCCCGCTCGAGCTGGAACGCGCGCTCCGAAACGTCGTTGCACACGCAGTAACCGGCGATATTCGACTGAGCGGCTTTCTCGTCCACGTAGCGGCATTCCGATCCAATCACCAGTGCCAGTTCAACTTCCCAGTCGAGTTTCGTCGAGCCGCGCGGTTTGATGATGCAGTCGTTGGGACCCGAGACCGCGCTGGTGGCTTTGAGAAACACCACGGGTTCTTCCGGTACCGCAAGGCCTGCTTCGGCCGCGTGGTCGGCATAGTTGAGGCCGATGCAGATGAACTTTCCCGGCCGCGCCACGCAGGCGCCCAGCCGCTCGACGTCGCGCGCCAACGGCAAAGACTCCACGTCGAGAGCGCGCAGGCGCGCAAGTCCGCCCGGCGACAGCGCCGCACCGTCGATCTCGTTCACCACGCCGCTCAAGTCTCGAACCGCGCCGCTCGAGTCGACCATGCCCGGACGCTCGCGCCCCGCTGGACCATATCTCAATAATTTCATGACCTGGGGGACTCCGCTTCAAATTTCAATTCGACCATCCCCCGTCAATGATGTGACATTGACCGGTGACAAAGGCTGATTCGTCCGAGGCGAGATATAGCGCCAGCGCTGCAATTTCAGCCGGCCGTCCCAACCGGCCCATCGGCTGCCGCGAGGTGAACGCGGCCCACGCGGCAGCGTAGTCGCCGGTCGCAGCGAGCCGCTCTTGCAGCGAGGGTGTGTCCACGGTACCCGGGCATATCGCATTGCATCTGATTCCTTTGGCGACAAAATCCGCGGCAACGGACTTGGTCAGCCCGACGACGGCAGCCTTCGTGACACCGTAGACGAAGCGATTGGGAACCCCCTTGATCGATCCGGCCACGGATGACATGTTGATGATGGACCCATGGCCTCGCTCGAGCATTCCGGGCAGGGCCGCGCTGATCAGGCGATACATCGAGGTCACGTTGATATCCAACGATACACTCCACGCTGATTCGTCGCACTCGAGAATCGTCCCGGAGTGAACGTACCCCGCGCAGTTGAACAGAACGTCGATGGGCCCGGCTTGTGAAATCGCAGCGGCAACCTGCACCGGATCTCGCACATCGAGGCGGTGGGTGCGGCAGCCCGCAATGTGCGTGAGCAAATCAGCATTGATGTCGGTCGCCACCACCGTCGCGCCTTCGGCAGCGAACAATTCCGCCGCGGCGCGGCCGATCCCTTGTCCCGCGGCGGTGACCAGCGCGGTCTTTCCCGCCAGACGCTGGTTCGTCATGCCGAATGTCCCGCAGTGTCCTTTTCCGCGAGGCCGGCGCGGGTTGCCACCGCCGCCGGAACCGGGGCATCCGCCCGCAACAGTTCCTCGTTCTTCAAGTCATGCCAGAACGCATCGGGAATGGTCGTTCTCAATAGTTTCAGCGTCCTTTCAATATGCCGCGGGCTGCCGAGACCCGGAATGACACTGGCGACCTGCGGATGGGCCAAGGGAAATTGCAGCGCGGCGGCAGCCAGCGGCACGCTGTGGCGCTCACAATGCGCCTCGAGGCGACGGACGCGATCGACTACAGCCTGCGGCGCGATTCCATAGTCATAGTGCAGGGCGCCGCGGTGGCGTGTTCCTGTCGCCAGAATGCCGGAGTTATAAGGACCGCCGATGACGATGGATATTCCCGAAGCCGCGCACGCCGGCAGCAACGCGTCCAGCGCGTCCTGTTCGAGCAGAGTATAGCGACCCGCAAGCAGGATGACGTCGAGCTGCGAATGCTTCATGGCTTCGAGACAGATCGCCGTCTCGTTGACGCCGAGCCCGAAAGCCCGGATCGCACCGCTGGCCCGCAACTGTTCCAGCGCACGAAAGCCGCCGCCGTCGGTCAACTGACGAAAGGTCGTTTCGTGACGGCTGCCATGGGTCAACCTGCCGATGTCGTGGACATAGAGAATATCGATGCTGGCCATGCCGAGCCGCTGCTTGCTGGCCTCCCAAGAAGCCATCACCCCCTCGAAGCTGTAATCAAATTCGGCGTCGAACGGCAGGGGAGAGGCAAAGCCGTGACGTTCGGCCGATCCGCGAAGCGTCGCATCGGCTCTCAATAGTCGACCCACTTTGCTCGATAGAACGACCCCGTCGCGTCCCCGCAAGGCATCGCCTGTGCGCCGCTCGCTGAGGCCGAATCCGTAATAGGGAGCGGTGTCGAAATAGGCGATTCCAGCGTCGATCGCCGCATTCGCGGTATCCCGTGCATCGATGTCGCTGACCGTTCGATAAAGGTTGCCGAGCGAAGCGGCGCCAAAACCCAGCTCCGTGACGGCGAGTGCCGTTCTGCCTATGGCGCGAGTCGCAAGTACCGCGGTCATGACTTCGTCAGCCCTGTGTGATCGGCGAGCGCAAATATGCGGCGCATGGGCAGCCATTTTTCCCCCGGCGCGGCATCGGGTAGCGCGCGCTGAAAGATCGCCATGGCAGCTTCCCATCGATCACTGTCTTGGCGAGCGGCGCGGGATGCGTCTCGTCGCGGATAGTCATCGGCAGCCTCGATGATCATGAGCAGGCGATCGGCACGCTGCCAGATCTCCATGCTCTCGACGCCTTGGGCACGTATATGGTCGATCACGCCGGGCCACACTGAACCGGGCTCGTGCATCCGGCAATACTCTTGAATCAGCGCGGCGTCGTTGACGAGATCCAGCACGAAACACATGTGACGGCTCATGGGCGCCGCTCCGCATTTGCAATAATTCAGATAAAATACATTTCATCAGAGAAAACAACAAGAAGTCGCTTTGGAATTCCGGCGCACGCGCCTTGACCCGGATCTGCCTCTCTCTGCCCGCGCCCGATCTGCCGATCGCGGCGGAAAACTCTGGCCCGCATGCGCGGGGGCGGGGTGTCAAAACAGTGAATTTCGCGCGCCGCTTCCCTGCCGGCAGGCTTGCCGCGCCGGCATCCGCTTTGGTATGCCATCAAAATTTGCTTGACATTTTTACCAGTGGAATCACACTGCACCAGTAATAATCACTGCACTCAAGCGATAAAGGTCGCGAAAAAAGGTCCGGGCAGCCAAAAATCGCCCGACTGAAGCGGCAGTAGAAATCCGAGCCGTCGTGTCTCGACCGATCGCTCGGCAGGAGAGGGAATCATAGTGACTCGGGTCGACGCACATCAGCATTACTGGAGTCTGCAGCGGGGCGACTATGCCTGGCTCACGCCCGGCGCAGGGACGCTGTACCGCGACTTCATGCCGGAAGAGCTGTCCGGTCAGCTGGATGACTGCGCGGTGCGTGCCACGGTGTTGGTGCAGGCTGCCGCGACCGAGGCGGAAACGCGTTTTCTCTTCGCTCTCGCCCGTGACCATGCATCGATTGCCGGCGTCGTCGGCTGGGTGGATTTTGCAGCCAACGACGTGGCGGATCGCCTGCGGCGCCTGGTTCGGGAGGGCGGCGGAAAGCTCAAGGGAGTGCGCCCCATGATCCAGGACATCAGTGATCCGAAGTGGCTGGAAGGCGCCTCGCTCGACCCGGCCTTTCGCGCACTCCTCGAGCACGATCTGGCCTTCGATGCGCTCGCGACCCCGCGCCATTTGCAGGTGCTCGAGCGGCGTCTGCGACGCCATCCGACCTTGAGGTCAGTGCTCGATCACGCCGGCAAACCGGATATTGCCGGCGGGGGCTTCGAGCCCTGGGCGCGCCAGATCGAGCAGCTGGCGCGCAACACCCCGATCCATTGCAAGTTGTCCGGGTTGCTGGCCCAGGCAGGCCCGGGTGCCGGTGCCGCGGAGTTGGACGACTTCGTCGCAAGGATATTTCAGTGCTTCGGCGCCGAACGCGTCATGTGGGGCAGCGATTGGCCCGTGCTGACGCTGCGCGCTCCGTACCGGGAATGGCTGGACATGGCGCTTGCACTGGTGAATCGACACGCTCCGGGACACGAGCAAGCGGTGTTCGGGGGGAACGCGATTCGATTCTACGGCCTCGATCTCGGAGGTAACCCCAGTTGACGAATTCCCGCGTTGCCGTGATTACCGCGCTCGAGACCTACGACATCCGCTTCCCCACGTCCCGGGAACTGGACGGCTCGGATGCCATGAATCCTGACCCTGACTACTCGGCCGCGTACGTCGTGCTGCGCACCAACGACGCGAGCGGCCTGTGCGGTTACGGCTTCGCCTTTACCATCGGGCGGGGCAACGAGGTACAGACCTTGGCCTGCGCGGCCTTGCGCCACCTTGTCGTCGGCCGGCATGTCGCGGAGATAGTGGCCGACCTCGGCGCCTTTGCGCGAAGCCTGACCAATGACTCGCAGCTGCGCTGGCTGGGCCCCGAGAAAGGCGTCATTCACATGGCCATCGGTGCCGTCGTGAACGCGGCCTGGGACATGGCCGCGCGTCGCGCCGAGAAACCTGTCTGGCGGCTGATTGCCGACATGAGCCCCGAGCAAATCGTCGATCTGATCGATTTTCGCTACATCAGCGACGCCCTCACGCCCGAGGAAGCATTGGCGATTCTGCGGGCGGCCGCGCCCCGCAAGGCGGAGCGCGTTGCGGCACTGACTGCGCTCGGTTATCCGGCCTACACGACGTCGCCGGGTTGGCTCGGATACTCCGACGAGAAGCTCGCACGGCTGGCGAAACGGGCGGTCAAAGACGGCTTTCGCACCATCAAGCTCAAAGTCGGACTCAATATCGAAGACGACTTGCGCCGCTGCCGCATCGCGCGCCAGGTGATCGGCCCGACGGTTGCACTGGCCGTCGACGCGAACCAACGCTGGGACGTCGGCTCCTCCATCGACTGGCTGAAGCAGTTCGCGCCCTACGACGTCGCTTGGGCTGAAGAGCCGACGAGCCCGGACGACGTTCTGGGTCACGCCGTGATTCGCCGCGGGGTTGCCCCGATGCGCATCTCCACCGGCGAACACACGCAGAACCGGGTGATCTTCAAACAGCTGTTTCAGGCGCAAGCGGTCGATCTAATTCAGATCGACGCGGCGCGCGTCGGCGGCGTGAATGAGAACCTCGCCATTTTATTGATGGCCACAAAATTCAAAGTGCCCGTATTCCCGCACGCCGGCGGGGTCGGACTGTGCGAACTGGTGCAGCATCTGGCGATGGCAGACTACGTCGCCATCAGCGGTTCCATGGAGGACCGCGCGATCGAGTTCGCCGATCATTTGCACGAGCACTTTGTCGACCCCGTGCGCATCCACGGCGGGCGCTACCAAGCGCCGACCGGCGCCGGATTCTCTGCGCAAATGCTTCCTGAGTCCGTGGAAAGCTACCGGTTTCCGAGCGGCGCCGCCTGGAGAGCAATCCAATCCTGATGGCGGCACCCTTGGGACCCATGGCCCACCCAGGGGCACAAAGCCGGTGCGCCCGCACTTTTACTGGCAAAATGACGGCAAATTGAAGGATCATTGCTGCATGGCCGACTCCGCACACCCAAAGTATCGCGCTCCGGCGCTGGAGAAGGGCCTGGCCGTTCTCGAGCTGCTGGCGGGCGCGCGCGAGCCCATGTCGCTCAACGTCATTTCCCGCCACTTGAAGCGATCCGTCAGCGAACTGTTTCGAATGATTCAAGTGTTGGAGTTTCACGGATATCTCGAGATTTCGAGTTCCGGCGAAGGCTATGTGCTGAGCAATAAATTATTCGCGCTCGGCATGACGCGGGCGCCCACCCGAGATTTGCATGAAGCCGCGTTGCCCGTGATGCACCGGCTTGCCGACCGCATCGGGCAGTCATGCCACTTGGGCGTGGCGTCCGCCGATCAGATGGTCATCGTCGCGCGGGTCGAGGCGCCGGGAGACCTGGGATTCTCGGTGCGCATCGGCTACCGCCGGTCGATCATTGCGTCGACCTCCGGACTGGTTCTGTACGCCTTCCAATCCGACCTGGTGCGCGCCGAGTGGAAGGCCCGCCTCTCGGGGACGGTAGGCCGGCGCGAGTGGGTGAGTTTCGAACGACGCGGTCACGCTGCCCGCAAAGCCGGCTTCGTCCGTTCGGAAAGTCACGCCGTACAGGGTGTGATTGACTTATCGGCCCCCGTGGCTCAATCCGGCAGCGTTGCCGCCGCCCTGACCATTCCCTACGTGAAGACGGTTCGTTCCCTATCGGTCGAGGAAACCGTGGGCCAGGTGGTGCTGGCGGCGCAGGAGATCTCGCGCGAACTGGGCGGCGCGAATCGGCCCATCGAGTCGGCGCACGATCTCCTCGTAAGCTGAGCTGGTTAAGACCGCCTGCGCTAAGACGGCCGGCGGCGTCGATTGCCGCGCCCCAATCCCGGGCTCCCCGCCCGCAAGGCTCCCTAAAGACCTGTGATCGTGTGATTGCCTCAGGCTTCGTTTGGGCTGGTTTCAATGAAATTCGCCTATAGAAACATTTTTATTGCTAAATATTGGAAGCGTGCTTAAAATCAACGCCGCTCCAGCCCGGTGGGGCAGATATCGGCGGTGGCCGCCGGCGAATACAAGAAAGACGAGCGGGGGATCTGCAATGAAGAAATCACGCAATGTTCAGTGGCTTCGCACAACCATTCTCAACGCGGCGCTGCTTGGCGCATTCAACGCTCACTACGCGCTGGCGCAGACCTCGGCACCGGCAGCGCCTGCGACCGCCATCGGGGCCCCATCCGAACTTGATGAGATCGTGGTCACCGGGACCAACATCAAGCAGACGATCATGCAGACATCCTTTGCGGTGACGGTGGCTGACCAGGAGGCCCTTGCCAACTCGCCCGCGCTGGGCCTGGCCGCATTGCTGACCAGCATTCCGGGTTTCTACGGCGAGGCGAGCGCCGGCGAGGACAACCTCAACATTTCCGCTCGCGGCGTGCGCGGCGGATTCCTTGAATACATCAGCCTCCAGGAAGACGGGCTGCCCATTTTCTATAACGGATTTCTCGAAGAACTCGAAGTGCGCCGCGATTTGACCTACGGTCAGATGGAAGTCACGCGCGGCGGTCCTTCGGGAGTGCTGACCTCCAACGGCGCCGCGGCCATCGTCAACTTTCTATCCCGCAAGGCGACCGATAAGCCTGAAGGCGAGGTGGCCGTCTCGTATTACAACTACGGTGAAGTTCGAACGGACTTATTTTTCGGCACCCCGATCGGCAATTCCGGAGATACTTCCGCCACTTTCGGCGGCTTCTACCGCCGCGGCGATGGCGTCAAGAATGTGGGCTATGATGTCAACAATGGTGGGCAATTCCGGGCGACCCTGACGCACAAATTCGACGAGAGTACGTCGCTGACGGTCACCTATAAGCACATCGACGATCACACGCAATTTTTTCTGCCGCAGCCCGTGCAAATCACGCAGAACGGCGGCGTTCAAAGAATCTCGCCGATCCCGGGATTCAACGCGCAAACCGACTATTTGCAGGGGTCGCAAATGGAACTGGTCAACATCAAGTCACCCAATGGCGACGGTCAATCCATCAATCTTCGCGACGGAATATGGGAACGGTCGGATACGGTGACCTTCATCGTTTCGCACGACTGGCAAAACGGCCTGCGCTTCAATGACTCGGTGCGATACGCCAAGATTCAGACCATCGACAACGACCTGCGCAATATGGGAGGCAACGGTCAGATCCAGAGCGCGACATCGTTCCTGGCGACCAATCCCCTGGTATCCGGCATGATTGCGACGTTTGCGCCAAAAGGGGCCGTCGGAGCGGAGTTGATTCGTGTCGACTCCGGCGCCGTTGTCACCAATCTGGCCACGATGAACGGCAACGGTCTCGTCACGCAGATGGGTTCCAATCAATATTCTCAGAGCGTCAATGAAATCATCAACGACGCTCAACTGAGCTATCACACCGACAAGAACAATGCAACATTGGGATTGTTGTCGTGGAATGTCGATATGAACGTGAGTCAGATCGGCGTCAACTTTCTCATGGACGTCACCAATCATGCGCATCTGCTTGATGCGGCGGCGGTCAATGCGGCCGGTCAGATCGTCGGACATTTGACGGACAATGGCGTCGTGCAGTTCGACACGGGTTACGCCAGCGGAACCGTCAACATCAAGTCCAATTCTGTTTATCTAAACGATCAGTTTCAGCCCATCGATCCGCTGCGGCTCGATGCCGGAGTGAGATATGAAAAGGTCAAATACTCCAACTTATCGGAGAATTCCGCCGGTAATGTGCCGTTGAGCGGGGTGCAGGACCCCAACGTCATCGCCGATCAAGCGGCCGCGGGCTACGGAACGGGAACTTATACCGAGGGAAGACACGATCTCAGTGCCACGGCATGGACCACCGGCGCGAATTATCTTTTGAGCGATAACTTCGCGGTCTACGGGCGCTTCTCGAGCGCCTTCGACACTGGCATCGCAAATTTCGCGGTGTTTTGCTCCGGCTCCGGCTGCTACTCCCCGCTGACCCGGCTGCGGTTCGGAGAATTAGGCGCCCGTTTCCAAACGTCGGGGATTTACGCCGAGCTCACGGGATTCCGCTCGGTCAACAAGAATATTTCAGAGGTGATCGGCAATACCGGCCAGCAAATATTCCTGGACAACGTGGCGACCGGGGTCGAGTTCGACGGCAAGTGGCGGCCCATTGATATGTTCACCCTGGACCTCTCGGGCGTGGTGCAGCATTCCAAATTGAGCGCTGTGGGCGGCACCACGAGTTTTGACGGGAATCAGATCGATCGTCTGCCGAATGTTCAAGTTCACCTGACCCCAACCGTGGCATTGCCCGACGACCGCGCATCGGCGTACGTGACGGTGTCGTATATTGGAAAGCGCTGGGGCGATCTCGCCAACACCCTGCAACTGGATGCCTACACCGATATTTCAGCCGGTGTAAGCTTCAAAATCACGCCGAAGATGACCCTTTCGGCGCAGGGAACCAACTTGACCGATCGATTTTCGATCACCGAAGGCAATCCCCGCGGCAACTCCGTGGTTGCGGGCAGCAACCCTTACGGTTTTGCTCGCGCGAACCTGCCGCGAACCGGCAAGCTCATGCTGGATGTGAAGTTCTGAAGTCATTTTGAACACCATAGATCTGGCGATAATCGCCCTGTACTTCCTGGGCATGATCGCGATCGGCGTCTACCACACGCGCCGTGCGTCGAGCAGCGTCCGTGCGTATTTTCTCGGCGCCAATCGCGAAAAATGGTGGATGCTGGCGGCCTCGGGGGCCGCCTCCAATTTCGATGTCGCCGGCACCATGTTTCTGGTGTCGCTTTTCTATGTCGCCGGGCTTCGCGGCTTTTGGATGCTGTGGAGCTGGTCGTTTTTCAACGCGGCGTTTTTGATGTCCTACATGGCGACGTGGATACGGCGCACCGGCGTGGTCACGGCGGTGGAATTGATGAAAATCCGCTTTGGCGAAGATCAGGGGGGCCGCATGGCGCGTACCGCCGGCGCCATTCTGATGGTGACGTTTCTCATCTTCAGCATCGGATATGCCTATGCGGGCTTGAGCAAATTCATGCCCGTCTTGATTCCCGGCGTCGAGCCCGCGACCGCCAAGATGTTTGCGGTGTTGGTGATGGGGCTGACCACGCTGTATGTGACCATGGGCGGGTTTGCCAGTGTGGTGCTCGCCGACGTGATACAGCTCGCCTTGTCGAGCACTGCGGGTATCGCCATCGGCGTGCTCGTTTTCTTCAAGCTGGACCCCGGTGCTCTCGAGACGCTGCACGTCAACTTCTCGCTCGACGCGGCGCCGCGATCCATCGTGCACTTTCCGGCGGGCTACGAGAGCTGGAACAATTTTGGCTACTTGTGCATTTACCTCGCGGTGTCGGGATTGTTGCTGAACATGAGCGGCGCCGGCGGCCACTACGGCGAACAGCGCTTTCTGGCGACTCGCTCGAGCGCGGACGCCGCCAAGGCCGGGTGCGCATGGGGATTCTTCAGCATTCCGCGATGGGCAATGATCTCGGGTTTCGTGTTTCTAGCCGCCTCCGGTCTGGTGGGAAGCGCCGATCCGGAGAAGATTCTGCCGGTGGTGATCGTGCAGATGATCCCCGCGGGCCTGCGCGGGTTTTTGATCGCAGCGCTGTTGGCGGCATTCATGTCGTCGTTCAGTTCGACCGTGAATGCCGCGGCGTCCATGGTGGTGCGCGACATGGTACAGCCCGCCAAGCCGGATTTGTCCGTCAAGGCGCTGATCCGCGTCAGTTACCTGGCGACGGTTTCGATCGTGGTTGTCGGCATTGCCATCGGAACCCAGGCCGAATCCATCAAGAGCATCTGGGTGTGGATGCTGGCCGGCGTCATCGGCGCCACACTGATTCCCAATGTCCTGCGATGGCATTGGTGGCGATTCAATGGTTGGGGATATGCCGCCGGAATCTTCGGGGGCCTTGGCGCGGCGACGCTATTTGGCATCGGCCAGACATTGCATTGGTTCGGCGCCGCCGGCCTCTCCGAATACATGTACGCGCCCATCATCTGGCTGGCGAGCCTGGCGGGGTGTCTGTGGGGGTCGCTGCTGACGCCCGCGACACCGATCGCGGTCCTGGAGACGTTTTATACCCGCGTCCGGCCATTCGGGTTCTGGAAGCCGGTACGAGCCCACTGCGCGGCTGCTCCGCAAATCGCTTCGCTGCCCATGGCGGCCATCAATGTGGTCGCGGGGGTGTTTGCGCTGATCGCCTCCTTCCTCTCGGTATTTTTCTTGATCGGCCACTATTTCTCCTACTTCGGCACCGCCATCGGCGTCGTGCTGTTGTGTGGCATGATCCTCTATCGTTGGTGGTACAGGACATTGCCCACCACATACGTGGAGTAACGAGCGCCGCGTCGCGTCGCTAGCGGGCACCGAGCAATCTGAATGCGTACTCATCATTTGCTGCAGCTCGTGCCGAATCGGGTGGCGGCGGCCGTCGACCGATTGTCGAGGCAGATCTGGACGCGCATCGGCCCCGTCACGGTGGAGGCTACGGACTCGACCACCGAGCATCTTGCCTGGACGGAGGCGCTGTCCAACAGCCGCTCGGGCGTTCTCATCGGCAGCGCCTGGGGCCGCTTGTACGATCAGCGATGGTGCCGCCTGGATCTGTCCCGCGCGCCGGATTCCGGCGAAGCGCGAACTGAGCCTTGGTACCTCGAGTGGCGCGATCAAGCCGAGGCGACTCTGTATGTTCAAGGCGTGCCCTATTTCGGGTTTGATGTTGCTCACCGATATTGCCGATTGCCCGTGGGGTTGAGCGAGGCCTGGGTGGAGTCCATCTGTGTGCAATCCGGAATATGGCACCCCGATGCCACCGGATTGTCCGCCGCCGGCAGTGTGTTCGACGGCGCATTTCTGGTGCGCCGAGATGATGCGGTGTGGGATGCGTACCATGATCTCAATTGCCTCTTGGAGGTCATGCTGGCCGAACGTCCGGGCGGACCGCAGCTCAATTCCATCGGGCAACAGGCGCCGCTCGTCCTCGTGAGTCCTTCATACCGGCGCCTCCTGCGCTTGCTCGATCAGTCCATCGATGCGCTGGATCGCGGCGGAATCGGCGAATTGCGCCGCAGCCTCGCAGCGGCGTATGAGGAGCTTCGGGATCCGGCGCCCTATCTCAAAGCGGTACTCACCGGTCATGCGCATATCGACCTGGTCTGGTTGTGGCCGGAGCGAGTCGGCGAGGGCAAGGCCATCCATACGTTCGCCACCGCCGATCGCTTGATGGATCTGTATCCGGAGTTTCGATTCGTGCACAGCCAGCCCGCCTCCTATGAAGCGGTGGCGCGGCGGTCCCCGGCGCTCTACGAGCGCGTCAAGGGCCGCATCGGCACGGGTCAATGGGAGGCGACCGGGGTACTTTATGTCGAGAGCGATACTCAACTGCCCTGCGGCGAGGCGCTGGCGCGAAGCTTTACCCTGGGCCAGCAGTCCTTTGAGGCGCTGCGCTGCGCCCCCGCCCGCGTCGTCTGGCTCCCTGACGCGTTCGGCTATTCCGGCTGTCTGCCTCAACTCATGAAATTGTCGGGCGCCGACTACTTCTTCACGAACAAGGTAGCGTGGTCGGCGATCAATCGGTTCCCCGTGTCGAGCTTCATTTGGCGCGGTTCGGACGGCAGCGAGGTGCTCGCTCATGTGCTTCAAGAGGTCGGCTACAACGGAACGGCGCAGCCGGATTTGCTGAAGCTCGGCGCCGAGGCCCATTTGCAGAGCGACGTTCATCCGGAGTATCTGTACCCGACGGGATACGGCGATGGCGGCGGCGGCGTCACCGCGGAGATCTGCGAACGAGCCCGTCGACTCGCGAGCATCCGCGGACAACCCGCCGTGAGCTGGGATCTTCCGGAGGCATTTTTTTCACGGCTCGCCGGACGGCGCGAGCTGTTGCCGACCTATAGCGGCGAATTTTATCTCGAATTTCATCGCGGCACTTTCACCACGCATGCGAACATCAAGGCTGCATTTCGCAAGCTGGAGTGTGCACTGCAGGTCCGTGAAGCGGCGGCCGTCGCGGGCGAGACCGCGCCGGATTTGAGTCAGGCTTGGCGGCGCTTGGTCTTCGCGCAGTTCCACGACTACATTCCGGGGAGCTCCGTACCCGAGGTCTACGCGGAAGCGCTGCCCGAATTGACCCGACTCGCCGCGGAGCTGCGTACCGCTGCGCTGACGGACCTTGCTTCAGCCGAGGGGGTCCCATGTCTTTTCAACGCACTGGCCATTCCCTGCGAAGCGCTCACGAGCGCCGGTTTGGTGCGAGTGCCGCCGCTGACCGGAATTGCGGCGAAGAACGCCGTCGTGACCCCCGCAGCGCCCATCGTCATCGGCGATCGAACGCTGGCAAACGACCATGTGTTCATGCGGATCGACGAGATGGGCGAGCTGTCGGAGCTCGTCGTCGGCGGCGAAGCGGTTGCCTTGTGCGCCGGCGCAGGCGGGTTGGTTCTCTATCCTGACCGGCCGGCCAATTTTGAATCTTGGGACATTGATCGGCAGTCGCTGAGTCTCGGTGAGCGGGTCCGGACGCCGCCGGAAATATCGCTGGAGACGGATCTCGGCGGTTTGCGGGCGGCATGGGTGGTGCGTCGCCGCCTGGGCACGGCAAGCCGCTCGATCTTGCGCTACGTATTGGATGCCGGATCCCGCGTCCTCAGACTCGAGATTCAACTCGATTGGCACGAGGCGGAGACGCTCCTGAAGCTGCATTTCAAGACCGACTACCACGGTTCACAGGTGCGTTGCGGCGCGCCGTTTGGCAGCGTGCTGCGGCCTCAACAGCCGGGTGCGCTCGCGGCGGAAGCCATGTGGGAAATTCCGGCGAGTCGATGGATGGCCGGAACCGACGACGGCGGCCGACGCGGCATGTTCATTGTCGCCGAATCGAAATACGGCTACAGCTGCGATGATGGCGATTGGGCGGTTTCACTGGTCCGGAGCCCGCGGATGACCGGCTTCGAGGCGCATCGCCCTGCCTATCCGGCGGGTTTGAGCCGGGTCGAATCGCCGTCGATCTACAGCGATCAAGGGGTTCATTCGATCTCGCTCGCGATCGGGCGCTACGATGCAGCGGCTACCACGGAAAATCATCCCGCGGCGTTGGCGGATTCTCTATTCACCCAACCGCTGCCGTACGTGGGTCGAGAGTGCGCGAGCGCCCTGATCGGCATGACCGGATCGCAGACCCTGATTCCCTGTTGGGCCAAGCCCGCGGGGGCGGAGGATTGGGTGCTCAGGCTGCACGAGGTGTCCGGGGAACGCGGCTCGGTGCGCGTCCAACTGCGGCCCGGCTGGTCGGCCCAAAGGGTCGATTTGCGTGAGCGGCCCTGCGAGGCACGAGTGAGCGATGAAGGCATCGCGTATCGCCCTTACGAGATCGTCAGTCTGCGAATCCGGCGATCGACTCCCCAGGCGGTGTCGGCTGGGCCCTCATCCTCGATGTGGGAAGGCTATCGTTGCGATAAGTTCGTGCTTGACGGGCGCGACTGCATCCTCGTTCGGCCGGATGTGCCGATGCAATCCCGGCCTTGGATCTGGCGCACCGAGTTTTTCGGCGAATTTCCTGCGCTCGATCTGGCCCTGCTCAAGGCCGGATTTCACGTGGCGTACATTGGCATGCGAGACATGTATGGGGCGCCGGCGGCCATGCGCATCATGGACGAGTACTACGCTCATTTGACCGGGCGCTTCCAGCTCTCGACCAAGTGCGTGCTCGAGGGACTCAGCCGCGGCGCGCTGTTTGCGCTCAATTGGGCGGCGCGCAGTCCGCAATCCGTGGCCTGCCTGTATCTCGACGCGCCCGTGTGCGATTTCAAGAGCTGGCCGGGCGGGAAGGGGAGGGCCGCGGGCTCGGCGGAAGACTGGCGCAGACTGAAGCAGATCTACGGCTTCACCGAACAACAGGCGCTGGCATACCCGTCCAATCCCGTCGATGCGCTGAAGCCGATCGCCGCCGCCGCAATCCCTATTATCGCGGTCTACGGTGATGCCGATGTGGGTCTGCCGCCGGAAGAAAACATCCTGCTGCTCGAGGGCCGGTACCGTGCGCTCGGCGGCGACATCACGGTCATCGCGAAGCCGGGGGTCGGCCACCATCCGCACGGTCTGCCGGATCCGACTCCGCTGTCGAATTTTATTCTGTCGCGCATGATCCGGGCTTAGCGGCGCTGCGCATCTTCGTCGCGCCGGAGCGCGAGCGGGCGGTCTGTTATTTCACGGTCAGGTCAAGAGACATGCCGCGCCCCTTGTGGCCAAGGACGGGACAATACACTTTGTAAGTGCCAGGCTTCAGGTCCACCTGCAAAGAGCCGCTTTCGCCCTTCTTTAACCTTGGTTTGAGTGCTTTCTCGATCCCGTTCCCCTCAACCTCGAAGCCGTGGGTTTCCTTGCCGGTATTCGTCACCGTAAACGTCGTCGCACCGGCGCTGACCGAGGCGGGCATCTCGATCTTGTATTCCGTGAGCTTCACTTCCACCGAACCTTTCGCGGAATCCGGCGCGGCCGCTGCCGTTTTCGTGCCGGCCGAACCCTGACTCTCTCCATGTCCAAACGCGTTGCTGAACGCCAGCACCAATCCGAGACTCACTATCCCCGCTGCAGGGGTCGTTATCTTCTTCATCTATGTCTCCTTTGACGCTGGCTGTTCTCAGACAGCAGACTACGCGTGCGGTCGTTTTATTCCGATGGCCGGTCCCTCGGGTGGCGAATGACTGATGAGGCAGGAATAAAACATCGCGTTCTGCCGTCTTAGTCTCTGTGTGCCCCATCGGAGACGGGTGTGTCGGACGACCAATGGTTGGAATCCGTTGCACACGGCGATCGCCGTGCGCTCGAAGAACTATATCTGAGCTACCACCGGCCGCTCACCAGGTTCTTGTCACGGCTGGCGCCACGTTCCGAGAATATCGATGAGATTATCAACGATACTTTCATGGCCGTGTGGCAGCACGCCGCCGAATTTCGCGGGTCCTCGCGCGTGTCGACCTGGATCTTCGGGATCGCCTATCGCATTGCGCTGAAGTCGCTGCGCCAACATAAGCGATGGCGTGCGGCAAGCGCCAATGGGCAATCCGAACGAGTGACCGACCCCACCAAAGAGACCGAAGAACACGATTGGCTGACCCAAGGCTTGGAGCGTTTATCTCGAGAAAAACGCTTGGGTCTTGTGCTCACCTACCACTGGGGACACTCCATTCAGGAGGTCGCTGCCATGACCAACAGTCCGCTGGGCACGGTAAAGGCGCGTCTGTTCCGTGCGCGCGAAGAGTTGCGGATTTACTTGTGTGAGCTTCGCGGCGCGATGTGAACAGAGGCTGGTGAAAGAGCCGAGTTTCCTCGATTCATTGACGACCGACGCAGCGCACGGAATAAGACGATTCGATCGGAGGTCTTCTTTTCTGAACCCCTCGCGCCAGGAGAAGACGATGTCAAGATCAATACGCACCCCGTTTCTGTTGGCAGCTGGTTTGCTCACCGCCGCCTCGACTGTCCAAGCCCAGGAGTCGCCCGTCCACTGGTACGCACTGGGCGGTTATAGCGACACGCTAGGATCAACCTCCAACTACCTGCAAGGCGGCTATGTACTGGGCGCGGGTCTGAGCGTCTCGCCAGCCTGGTTAAATCCTTTAGAGTTCCGTTTTGATCTCAGCTACAGCGAACACAATGCGTCCATCGCGTTGCTGAATGCCGGACAGCAAGCGACAAACCAACCGATCGACGCGGGAACCGGCAGCATTTTGTCGGGCACCGGTAACTTGGTGTATCGCATCCCCCTCGCCTATGGCGTACGGGGTTACGGTATCGCGGGGATCGGGGCGTACTACACGCGCATTGAACTGGACCAGGCTCTGCCTTTTTATGGTGGCTATGGGTACGGTTATGGATACGGCTATGGATACGGCTATGGATTCGGCTATGGGTATGCTGAGGCCCAGGTCGCTGCGCACGGCGTCACGAATTTTGGATGGAATGCCGGTGTGGGCTTGGATTTCGCGTTGCCGTACGGACGTTCATGGTTCCTCGAAGCGCGGTACCACCGGATCAACTCATCCAGTTATGTTGAATATCTCCCGATTGAGATCGGATTGCGCTTTTAGGGTGCCGATGGAAGAAATTTCTTCTTACCATTGTACCCCGGGATACAAACTGGGCAGACGCATCGCCCGGTATTGATCATAGCCCGGCGATACCGCTTGCCAAACGATCTGCGGAGAAGTCTCCACGACGGTGGAACCGGGTTGATACTCCTGAACGGTAGCACCCGATTGAGGTGAAGCGAAATCGACTTCGATGTCCCCATTGGGCAGGAGATCGGCTTGTCCGCCGAAGAAGCTGTACAAATTGGTCGCTGCGACATAGTGATGCAACAGCGTGGCCGTCATCGCGGACTCATCCACCAAAAGCACCGCAACAGTAGAGTAGTGACACACCGGGGCCCCGGCGGCGCCACAAGTGACGCCCTGGGGAAACTGCCGATCATTGCCGTCATCGAGTAACCCCAACTGAAACATACCGCTGGTGTTTGGACTGAAGAAGTTCATCCCGTGCTGTCCATAGAACCAATCGGTGGGGTCCACGCCGCCGACCAGCTTGAAATCGCCGCCCTCACCCAAGCGCCAGACGATGTTGCCCGTACCCGTCGCATCCCGGTAGTCAATCTTGATGACCCAGTTTTGGTTCCGGACCGACAGTAGTAAGTCGTGGTCATCCGTGGAATACAGCAGGGCATCGCTATGGGTCCAATCGGGGGGAAATTGAAATGGATGGCGATTGATATTGAGGTGATCGAAGGAATTCCATACCCAATCGGGCTTGAAGTTCTGATCGACGTCGACCAGCACATCGCCGGCTACATTCGTCGTACCGGGATATCCCGTTATGTTCGACACCGCTTTGGCCATCTGGGCCAGAAAGACATAGTGTCCGTTCGGCAACGCCAAAATATCGCGGCTGAACGCGAAGAGATTCAGGCCCGGAAATCCGTTCGCCGCCAACGATTGATTCAGCGAGGACATCGGCAGATCGCGAATCGTGTTGCCCACCAAATCGATTTCGCGCACGTCGTTGACCGCGCCGGCGGGGATAATGGAATTCGTGGGTCCACTGCTGACGGACAACACGACAAGAAAGTGTCCGTTGGGTAATGGCTTGATGGGTGTTATGACACTGACGGGCGAACTCGCGTAGCTGTATGTCCAGATGACATTGCCTTGTAGGTCCGTCGCAAACGCCTGCGCCAGTTTGGGGTTGTAGGGTGTCGGGCCGAACGAAATGGTATCGAACAGCTGAATCCCCGGCTGGGGAGGCAACCCGCTGGGAGCCGTGATTTGAAGCGAAGAGGTGAGCGGCGGAATGCCCGTCGCGAACACGTGGTCGCTATCTTTGTAAGTGGCACCGTTTGCCAACGTGATCAGCGCTTGCATGTGGTAGTTGGTCGACCCACGCATGCCGGCCACTTCGATGTTGACTTGGCCGCCATGATTGACTGGACTCGAGGGCGTGGGCTGCGCCCATGTACGCATGCCGTAGAGGGTGTCCGCGCCAAATTGCACAGTCACGGTGCCGGGTTGCGGAAGATTCATCGAGTACAAGGCAACCTGTGGGTTAGCCGTCGCTTGCACCTGACCTGGCTGAATGAGGGCAACGATTGCGGTGGCAAAATTGGCCTGAGGCGCAGCGCCCACGGCCGCCTGGATCACCGCGTTGACGCTGTGCGATATCGGGGGCGCCGTGTAGTTGCCCGCGGCGTCCACCGTGCCCACGGTGGCATTGCCGCCTGCGATGCCATTCACCGACCAGTCAATGGTGCCGCCGCCCGCGGCCACTGCGGTGAACCGCAAGGTCTGTCCGGCCGACAGCGCGCCATTCTGGGGGCTGATCGTCACCGAGCCCATCTGCTGCGGCGTCGGCGGAGCCTGAGAAGGAGGCGGCGGGTCCGGCGGTGCCGGCATCGCCGGCGGCGCCGAACCCCCGCACCCTGCTGCAGCCAGAATCAGGCAAGAAATCCCTGAGTGCAGAAAAAGACTTCGCAGCGAGTTCGACAATTGATCGCGCGGGACGAAGCCCTCGATGAAGCGACGTGAACGTGTCTTTGCTGATCTGATACCCACCATGGGGCAGACTCACGGCACGTGCGCTTTATTCCGCCATGTCCTGAGGGGAATAAAACAGGCATGCCAAGGGTCTTACGTTCATTGGCGAAGTGTGGTGCACACCTCGTTTGCCCTTGCGACAAAATACAACGCTCTCATCGCCGTCACGCGGGCACCGCCTTCTTATTCGCCGGCCGCACGAAGTGGATCCCCGTAGATAAGGCGCAAAACAATGCCGTGTTGCAGGCGCGTTTCTTCGGTTCATTCACCGAGACTCGGAACTCTCATTCGGGAAGTAGTGATGACATCGGCAATTAAACGCGCACGCAATTGGAATCGGTTTATTTCACTGATCGTTTTGCCGAGTTCGATCGTTATTTACTCCTCAGGCGTGAACGCTGCGGATGAAAGTCAATTTGACGCGGCAACGGATATGGCAAGCGAACGGTTTGCGGTTCACGGGCAAGCGACTTACGTGGAGCAACAGACCCACTCCTTCAGGGCGCCCTACGGAGGTCCCAACAGCCTTACACCCAACCAGGGCCGCGAAACCACGGACGCCACGCTTTATTTGGGCGCACGTGTTTGGCCGGGCGCCGAACTGTGGGTCACTCCGGAGGTCGATCAGGGCTTTGGCCTGGGCAACACCGTCGGTCTCGCGGGATTCTCGAGCGGAGAGGCTTACAAGGTGGGCAAGAGCCGACCGTATTTGCGTCTACCGCGGGCCTTCGTGCGGCAGACCATCAATTCGGACGACACGTACGAAGATGTCGATGCGGATCAACTACAGCTCGCCGGGTCACGCAGCGTGGACCGTTGGGTATTCTCGGTCGGTAAATTCTCCGTGACCGATGTCTTTGATACCAACCAATACGCGCATGACCCTCGGAGCGATTTTCTCAACTGGACAGCAGTCGACGCCGGCTCGTTCGACTATGCGGCCGATGCATGGGGCTTTAGCGTCGGTGCGGCCGCAGAGTGGTATCAAGGACTCTGGACATTGCGCACCGGCGTGTTCGATCTCTCCAACGTCCCGAACAGCCCACACCTGGAGCCTGGCTTTCATGAATTCCAGATCGATTCGGAGATCGAACACCGGCACGAGTTGCGCGAGCAACCGGGTCGAATACTGGTTACCGTTTTCGACAGCCGCGGCCGGATGGGACTTCTCGCCCAGGCAATACAAGTCGCCGCAGCCTCTGGAGATCACGTGGACATCGCCGCCGTACGACAATATCGTAGTCGCTTGGGTGCGAGTGTTGACCTCGAACAGCAAGTGAACGCTGATCTCGGGGTGTTTGCCCGGGTCGGCAAAGGCGCCGGCAATGTCGAGACGTATGAGTTCACGGATATCGATCGCTCCGCCTCCGCCGGTGTATCGATCAAAGGGTCTGCCTGGCATCGCAACGCCGACACCATCGGCATTGCGGGGATCGTCAACGGTATCTCTGCGACACGTGAGCAGTATTTGAATGCCGGCGGCCTCGGCATTCTGGTCGGTGATGGCAAGCTGCCGCATCCTGGCGCGGAACAGATCATCGAGACTTACTACAAACTCGCTGTGATCCCGCATGTGGACTTGAGTTTGGACTACCAGTGGGTCAAAAACCCCGCCTACAACACGGACCGTGGTCCGGTGTCGATCATCGCCGTGCGCTTGCATGCGCAACTCTAACGAGGGGGCGATGGCCGGATGAACGCGGCTGCCAACTCTGCGGTCCTCGTCTGTTAAGCCTGTTTCCGCTGTTACACCCCGCCTAAGTCATGGTGCAATAATCGGCAGGCATTTTTCGGCGGCATCTCAACGGTCCGACGCGTGACCACATCGGAATCAAATCAATGAAACCAGAGACTTTGTGCTGTGTACTCTTGCTAGCCGCTCTCAATCCCGCCCACGGTCAGAACACGCCCACGTTACGGCTCGTACAAACGATTCCCCTGTCGGGCGTGAGCGGGCGGCTGGATCACATGGCGGGGACGCGCTCTTTCTCGGCGGTCAATTCAGCAAGTTGTATGTGTCGAGCCTGGACGGCACATTGCGGATATTTCAAGGGGAGACCTTTCGACTGATTCAGGCGCTGAAGATCGAGCCCGATCCGAATCGCCTGCTGTACGATCCGGCAACGGATCTTATCTATTTTGGCTACGGCGGCCAGAACGCCGGATTTGACGCCTACGGAAGAGTCGGGATCCTGCAGGCCAAGCGTGGCGCGCCGTCCGACCAGTTCGTCGCCGATATGATCGCTCCGACGCACCGACCGGGGCATCTCGCAGACCTGGCGGCGCACGGCGACGGCGCGGGAGATATGGCTCTTGATCGGGCGCACCACCGACTGTTCGTGGGCACCAGAATCGCGCCCGAGATGACCGTCTATGACAGCCTGTCAGGCAAGGAAATTGTGAGCCTTCCGGGACCGGAAACCATGGATGGCGTCTATTACGACAGCGACCTGAAGCGGATTTACATGTCGGGCGGCCGCTGGTACGGCACGCCGGAAGCCTCGCCCGGTTGGGTCTATGTGTATCAGCAGAAGGACGCTGATCACTACGAAATAATCTCCAGAATCAGGACGCGACCGGGCTCCGGTACGTCTTTATTTGTGCCTCAACTCAAGCGTCTGTACGTGGCATCCCAGGCGATCGGAGATCAGGAGGCCTCCATCCTCGCATTCGAGCCCGTGCAGTGACCCTTTTCGTCAGGTAAGGCGGCGGTCCCGGATCACGGGCTCGGTAATAACCGCCGCCGATCCACGGTCAACTGATTGCTGACCAGTCATCTCGATGTGGTCCTGCAGCAGCCTTGGAGGCATCATGAAATTCTATCCGCGGTTCATTGGACTCCTTGCCATGCTGGTGGCGGTGCCGACTCTCGCCGTCATCCCCGACAGTCCTCAGCAGGTGCAGGCGCTGTCGGTGGGTGCGCGAGCGCCGACCTTCGCGGCCCGCACGACGGAGGGGGCGGTTCGGACCTTTCGGCCTGACAGTTACAAGAAACCCACGGTCGTGCTGTTCTATCGGGGCGGTTGGTGTCCCTACTGTAATGCGCAACTGAGCGACCTGCACCTCGTCGAACCGAAACTGCGCAAGAGCGGGTTTGAAATTGTGTTCTTGAGCACCGATCGACCCGAATTGTTGTACACCAGTCTCAAGGCGACCGACATCCACTACACGTTGCTATCAGACAGTCACCTGGACGCGGCGAAGGCCTTTCATGTTGCTTATCACGTGGACGACGCAACGCTCGCCAAAATGCGCGAATATGGCGTAGATCTCGAAGCCACAACCGGTACCAAACAACACGAGCTGCCGGTCCCCTCGGTGTTCATTATCGACACCTCGGGGATCATTCGCTTCGTTTACTCGAATCCCGACTACACGATTCGTTTGGGCGCCGATGCGTTGTGGGAGGCAGCGCAGTCCCTGTCCACGGTCAAATGAACACGGCGCGTTCAAATCGACACCCGGAGCCGAAGCCATGACCGACGATACCGCCTACACACCCCCCAAGGTATGGACCTGGAACAAGGAGAACGGAGGCCAGTTCGCCAGCATCAACCGCCCGGTGGCCGGGCCGACGCACGACAAGGATCTGCCTGTGGGGCGCCACCCGATGCAGCTCTATTCATTGGCCACGCCCAATGGTGTGAAGGTGACGGTGATGCTGGAGGAGCTGCTGGCGCGGGGTTACGCAGGTGCGGAATATGACGCCTGGTTGATCAACATCCGCGAGGGCGATCAGTTCGGTTCGGGCTTCGTTGGCGTGAATCCGAACTCCAAGATCCCGGCCCTGATGGACCGCAGCGGGCGGACCCCCATCCGCGTCTTCGAATCCGGCGCGATATTGATCCATTTGGCCGAGAAGTTCGGCGCCTTCCTGCCTACGGAGCCCGCGGCGCGGGCGGATTGCTTGTCGTGGCTGATGTGGCAGATGGGCTCGGCGCCGTACCTGGGCGGCGGCTTCGGCCACTTCTATGCCTATGCGCCGACCAAGATCGAATACGCCATCGACCGCTTCGCCATGGAGGTGAAGCGGCAGATGGACGTGCTGGACCGGCGCCTGGCCGAGAACGAGTACCTGGGCGGAACGCAGTACACCATCGCCGACATGGCGGTCTGGCCCTGGTACGGCGCGCTCGCCAAGGGCCTGCTCTACGAGGCCGGCGAGTTCCTGCAGGTGGCCGACTACAAGAACGTCCAGCGCTGGACCGATGCGATCGCCAAGCGACCGGCGGTGCAGCGCGGGCGAATGGTGAATCGCATCAACGGCGATCCGGCGAGCCAGCTGCGCGAGCGGCACGAGGCGAGCGACTTCGACACCAAGACGCAGGACAAGGTCGCCGCGGCCGGGTGAGGGGCGGCTTGCAGGGAGCCCATGCGCACATCGTTGGCGCGACCGGTTGGATTGCCCTAGTGCAATAAAGTGACGATGAGTCGGGTCTTGATGTACGAACTGTTCGTCTTTCAAACACTCGTCGATTGAGAAGCGCCCGATATTTGAGCAGGAGCCGGTGACCATGATTCAGCACAATCAGCACTCAAGGTGGAAATCGTGGATGCGAATGCTCGCGGTCGATATCCGGCCTATATCCATGAGTATGTTGCGAAAGTCGACTTCGCTTTCGATCGGTGTCACGAAATCAGGTGTCCTCGGCCGCGACGCGACCGCCGGTGGGGCGCCCCGATTTGAGACTGGCCCTTATTCCGCCAACACATAGTACGAGACAATGAAAACACTGATTGATTGGTTAATTGGGTGGCCCGAGCGTGTCGCACAACATCTCGGCTCGTTGGCGCCGCTCTTTGCGCGCATAGTCGTCGGTTGGGTGTTTCTTTGGAGCGGGTGGGGGAAGCTCAACAATCTACCGGCGATGATCGAGAATTTCGCCAGTTGGCATATCCCTGCGCCCCACATACTGACGCCGTTCGTATCGGGCGTCGAGTTCTTCGGCGGGATATTCCTGTTGCTCGGCCTGTTGACGCGCGTTTCGGCTGGTGCGCTTGGCATCACGATGATTGTCGCCATTGCCTCCGCAAAGTGGGATCAGGTCGACTCGCTCGAGACATTGTTAGGATTTGACGAGACCGAGTACCTCGCGCTTTTTCTGTGGCTCGCCATCGCCGGCGCCGGTCGCTTCTCTATCGATCGATTGCTCAATCGAATGATCGGGCGTGATCCACCGGTGACTGGGGCGACTTGAAAGGGGGGCGGACTCAGCGATTCTCTGCTTTTGTTTGCGCAGCCGGTGCACTCCGCGGGTCGGCGGACGCTCGCGCACTGGCCACCGGGTGCTTCGGGATCAAAGGCCAATTCGAGTCTCCTGCCTCGATGTTGCCGGGGCGATCTTGATCCCAAAACTTCTTCGCAAGGGCGTTATTGTTGACGTAGAGCTTTCCGCCGACGATGGCCCACTGACCGGGATCAGCGTCTGCGGTCGTGCCGCGCGAGACGGCGAAGGCGCAGTATCCGCCATACTGTGGCGCGTAGCGGGCCGGATCCAGCACAAACGTCTCGCGGTGCGCGGGCGTTGAGAAGAGCCAGGTCGCTCCCTGCCATTGATAGCGGATCGCCGGATCTCCAACCGTCGGTGATCCCTCGACGAAGTACGCGACCGGGTCGTACCCCTTGAGTGCCACTCCCTGTCGCAGATTGAGCGACTCCACCGGCTTGGTTTTCGATACCTTGCCGGGAGTTGCCCCACATGCGGCGACTATCACCAGAACGAATATCGCCGATATCAGTCTGACGAAATATTTCACAACAGCCTCCAGTGATGATTCAATTCAACCTTCGCCGATAGGATGCAACAGCAATGCACGCTGCCAAACCTGCGAAAACCACGACCGGCCAAGTCTCCGTGAGAACCTCCGCCGCGCCATACCCCTTCAGCAGTACGCCGCGGGCGCTGCGCACGAAGTGGGTCAGTGGCAGAGCGTTCCCGAGCATCCGAGCCCAGCGCGGCATGCCATCGAATGGAAACATGAACCCGGATAGCAACATCGACGGTAGATAGAAAAACACCGCCGCCTGAATCGCCTGGATCTGGGTACGAGCCAAGGCGGACAACGCAAAACCCAGAGTCAAATGGGCCAGGGCAAACACGGCGCTGGCCAGCAAAAGCATGGTTACATTTCCGAGTGCCGGCAGCTCGAACAGCACTCTCGAGAGCGCGATCACGATCGCCGCCTGCGCCACGCCGACCACCACGTACGGCGCGAGTTTGCCGACCATGGCGTCCAGCGCGGTCACCGGGGTCGCGAGCAGACCTTCCCAGCTTCCCTCTTCACGGTCCCGCACCAGCGTCAGCGCGCCGAGCATCAGCATCGTGATCATGACGACGACACCGACGAGACCGGGGGCCAGTGACCACGCCGTGCGTGCATCGGGATTGTAGAGCCACTGCACTCTCACGCTTGGTTGCACTGGAAGCACTTCCCCGAGCAACTCTTTCAGCAGGGCCGCTTCAAGCAGGGCGACCGCGGGACGTACGGCGGAAGGGTCGCTCGCGTCGGCCACCAAGCGAGGCGGCCGCCCGGAGGGACATTCGATCGCCACGCGGGCGCGCCCGCTGGAGATGTACTCATCTGCTGCAGGCGCTTCATCATCCGTCGCGATCAACCTGAAGCTACCCGTGTCGGCCACCGTCTGGCGTACCAAGCGCCGCTGCGAATCGCACGAGTGCGCGATCGCAATCGGAATGTTTTTCGGTGCAAGGTTGACTGCATACCCGAAGAGTACGAGCTGCAGCGCCGGGACCAGCAGAATCAGCCCGAGGCTGGGTCGGTCGACTAACAGGCGTAGCGTCTCGATGCGCGCCACGGCAATTATTCGAGTCAAGCTATGCCTTATCACTGACGCTCTCTTGCGCCTTGGCGATCACGAGTGCTGCGTCCTCGAGCGTCAGGCTGACCTGCTTGCTCTGGCATCCGTGAGAGGCAATCAGCGCTTCGACCCTGCTCCGATGCGGGGACTTGCCTCGCCACCGCCGCAGGAGGACCGCTGGCGCGGACCTGACCTTGGCTCAGGAGCACGATGTGCGCACAACGCTGTGCCTCGCCGAGGTCATGAGTCGCGAGGACCATCGCGCTACCTTGAGCGCTCAGCGTGATAAGCCGGCGCCAGATCGCCTGCCTGGCGGCCGGATCGAGGCCCGCAGTGGGCTCGTCCAACAGCAGCACACCGGGGCGATGAATAAGCACCGCCGCGAGATCGAGCTGTCTGCGCCAGCCTCCCGACAACTCGCCAGCTGCGGTAGCTGCGAATTCTCCGAGACCGAATGCGCTGATCTGCCGCTCCGCTGCGCAGGCCGGATCGGGCAAACCAAATACCGCGGCATAGAATCTCAAGTTTTGACGGACTGAGAGTGTGGGGTACAGGGTGCTTCGCTGGGCGAGATAACCCACGTGGTGGCGCACCTGGCGTGCGCCGCGCGACAGATCGCGACCGAGCACATTCCCCGTGCCACTATCCGGCACAAGGAGTCCGGCCAGCAGCCGTAGCGCGGTGGATTTCCCTCCCCCGTTGGCGCCGGCGAGTCCGCAAATCTCTCCGGGTCGCACCGATAGTGACAGGTCCTCGATCGCGACGCGGCGACCGAAACGCTTCGACAAACGGTGTACGTCTATCAGGTATTGCGGAGCGCGCGCAGCTCCGTCAGGCGTGGACATATTGGAAGCCCCCGTATAAGTATTTGGTGGCTTCCGCTCCCAACACGCAAACGGAATCTCCCGCATTCAGGCGGGTGCGCAACTCCGCCAGGGCCAGCCAAATCGCCGCCGAGCCCGTGTTGCCGACGCGATCCGCATTGACGAACACGCGAGCCTCGTTGAGATCGATGTGAGCGGCCAAGAGTTTTGCCATGTGTCCGTTCGCCTGGTGCGGGATGAAGTAATCCACGCCGCAGCAATCGACGCCGAGCTGCCGAAGCGCCGCCAGACCGTCGGCGAACAAACCGACACCGTGCTGCGCGACGTGTGCATAGTCATGCACAAACTCGGGAAATGAACTCGGAGTCGGCGCGACATCGGAACCACCGTCGCTCAGCGAGAAGCCTGGCGCCAGACCAAAACCGGAGTACCCATGGAAGACGCTGGACACGCGTGCGACAGAAGCGTTCAACGGCGGTGCGAGCACACAGGCCGCCGCCCCGTCTCCCATCTGGAGGAAATTGATCAATTGCCCCGAGTCTTCTGCAGCGCGGTGCGGATCGAAAAATACCGAGCCGGTCTCCGACCCGACGATCGCGACGGGTCCGCAGCCCGGGGTCTGCAGAAGGCCCATGGCAAACACGAGCGCGTTTGCAAACCCTGTGCATGCTTGGCGCAGCTCCGCGAACGGCCCGCGATAGCCGATCAGGTCGGCGACGTTCGCAATATTTGCAGGTAACAGGCGACCCGGTGTGGTGGTATGTGCGACGAGGTAGCTGAGATCGTTCGCTCCGAGGCCGGAATTGCTCAGGGCGGCTTGAAGCGCGCGTGCCGCAAGCTCGGCGTTGGTGTCACCTCCACGCGGTGCTTCGTGTCGGCGCGTGAAGTCTCTGCAGATGTGACGAGTGCGGATGCCGAGCCGAGCCGCGAGAACCAAGCCCTGCCGTCGGACGTCGACCTCAAAACGCGATTGCAAACGATCGAGCAGCTCAGCGGTGGAGACGGGCGGACCCGGCAATGCGGTTCCCATCCCCAACAGGCTAACCGAGCGCGCGTCTCGCCAGGACCGCGGCATCTGTTCGTTGCGCATCAGGTTCACCAACGCAACAGCCGTGGACCGAGCCACGCGCCGATAGCAGTGGGGATCAACATTCCGAGCAGATACCATGTTGCGATGAACGGGGTGGCTAGCTCCGGACAATGCAGGGTATAAACGAGTGCACCGATAGCTCCGGCGGCGAACCCCGCGCCCGCGCCCGCCCAACGCAGCCGCGTTGGGGCAAGATCCTTGAGGATCCACAGATACGAGACGAAAAGCGGCGCAGAGATGAATGAGATCAGGAACGGACACACGGCGTATGTGGCACCCAGGAGCAAGTGGACGCGGCTTTGCGAAGCGGCTGAAAACAGGCTAATCGCGGCCAGAATCCACATGATGAGCACGACAACCGCAATCCCTGTCGGCAAGAGAGCGAGCCGAGTACCTGGATGCCCCAAGCGTGCGACGCAGAGAACCGCGAGCACACTCAGGCTCGCGCAATACAGTTCACGAACCCAAAACGTGGGCTCGGATACCTCGTGAGACAGCGCCGGGTTCACGTGGAGGATTCCACCGGTCAGGATGAGCGCCACAAGTGCGCCCATGGTTATTCCAAGCCCATGGCGCCACGTCGTCCGCCTGGCGGCGACCGGCTCGAGGTTCGCCGCTAGTAACGCAGTTAGATTCTCTGTTCTCATCCGGGCGTCTGTATCCTCGCGCGTCGCTTCTCCCCAGTTATTTCGTTGGAGATGAAGGATTGGTTACAGCCACCGCAGAACGCCTGCAATAAATGGGCTGGCAAGTCGGTCAATTGTGCGGGGGTCTGGCGCCCTCGGGGGGGATTGACAGCAATTCACCCTCTCCTGCGCAGTAACCAGAAGGCTAAGATGCAATTGATCGAGGAGCGCCTCCGAAGCCTGATGTTACCGAGTCTCGCCGGGGACGCGACGGCCTACCGCATGTTCTTGGACGAGCTGACGACCCATTTGCGATCCTATTTGCGCAGGCGGCTCGGAGGCTTGCCGGACGAGATCGAGGATCTGCTGCAGGAATTGCTGTTGGCGGTTCACAACAAACGCCATACCTACGACCCGAAACAACCGCTGACGGCCTGGGTGCAGGCCATCGCACGCTACAAGCTCGTGGATTTACTTCGCCGTCGTTCGCGCAGCAATGGGCTCACTGATCCCTTGGACGAAGACGATCGGGTGTTCGCCACGACGGCCGACGACGCCGCCGAGGCGCAATATGACGTCGCGAAGCTGTTGCGCGGACTGCCGGATCGTCAACGGCTGCCGATTCTGTATGTCAAGATCGAGGGCGCATCGGTGACCGACACGGCTGTGCGCACGGGTATGTCGGAGTCCGCTGTAAAAGTTGGGATTCATCGCGGTTTGAAGGCCCTTGCGGAGAAGATTCGGAGCATCGATTGAAAACAGAGGATCTTGTTTCCTTACTCTCAACCGGCGCCGAGGCGGTTGATCTCAGACTGACGCCGCGGCGCTGGCTGCTGGCGCTGGCCGGTGGATCACTGATCGCCTTTCTCCTCACCGCCTGGCTACTCAAACTGAATCCAGCGCTTTGGCATGAAACCTCCAAGCCGATGTTTTGGGTTCGGGAGAGCTACTGCGCGGTACTCGGTGTACTTGGGTTTATTGCCGTCGTTCGATTGGCGCGCCCGGGTTTGCGGCTCGGCCTGGCCCCCATGGGCATTGCCGTCGCAGTGATCGCGATGTGGGTTCTTGCGGTGGTAACCTTGGTGGCGGCTTCGCCGCAGGATCGGGCGCGCTTGATTCTTGGGCATACCGCCGGCGTTTGCCCTTTCCTGATCGCGCTCGTCGCGGCCCCGCTGTTAATAGCGCTCCTTTGGGTCATGCGGAGCCTTGCCCCGACGCGGCTGCGCTGGGCGGGCGCGGGCGCGGGGTTCGCCGCCGGAGCTATCGGTGCGCTCGTATATACCCTGCATTGCCCTGAGCTGGCAGCGCCGTTTCTCGCTAGTTGGTACCTGCTCGGCATGCTGATCCCCACCGCATTCGGCGCGTGGCTTGGTCCGCGCGTGCTGCGTTGGTAACCGGATCGCTGGAAAAAAATCCCGCTGTAACTTTTTGCTTCGTGCCAACGAATTAACGAAGGGCCGACGCAAATCGGCCGTTCGCGGACGATCGGGATCGATGCCAATCGTCCCTCTCACAGCAAACACGTCTTACAGGAGTGAATCATGAATCGACTCTCAGAAGGTGGCGGGGCCTTGATTGCCTCGCTCGAAGCGAATCGTCCGCGTCGATGGCGCAGCGGTATCGCAGTGGCAGCGCTCACCGCAGCGGTTTTTGCCGGGGCGGCATCCGCCGAAGGCGGGCTGCTGCGCAATGGGAATGGTCCCGGGCCGGCCGCGAATGGACCTGGCCCAGGATGTAACGTCATACCTCCTATTGCCACGATTGGAACGGTGGTCGACATTTCTCAGTTTCCGCCGCCCGACTCGCTGACGGATCCGGAGCTGGTAGGACCGGTGCAATTTCTGAAGTCAGGCAAGTTCGACATACCGCTCGATCAAATGACGACTGTGAACGTCCCTGCCGGTACGCCCAGGGGAACGATCACACTGCCGCTGTTCAAGGGCGCGGTGAAAACCCCGTCCGGGCTGAAGCCCGCCTGGTACATCATCCTCGATACAGGCAACCAGGCGGAGTCCGAGCGCCTTGGCGTGAATTTCTCCAAAAAGCTGCCTAACGATGCGGTGGCGGCACGCCCGGCCACGCGTCGCGCCGACGGCACGTTTCTCTTCGAGTCCGGTCTCGTAGACTTCAGTCCAGACCGGCTGGTCGTGGCTGGCTCTGAGGATAAGCCGTTCCCACCCAGCGTCGCCCATCCAGGCTCGGTGGGCGATGCGGACTACAGCCCGCTGGTGAACGTCGATGGGATCATCTACGACGCGCCGGTCATCGCCGCTGCGGTGGACGATGACGATATCAGCTTCCCCAACGGAAACCCGAACTACGGCCTGGTACACGACCAGGTAGTCGCCATTGATCCGGCGAAGCGGACGGTCACGCTCTCCCTGATCAACGGCTATAGCTTCGGCCATCCGCTCCTGTATATCTCGACCGAGGCGAGTGATCCGACGGCCGCAGCGATCGAGGGGGCCACTTTCGCGCCGCGTCTGCGCAAAGTGGTACTCGGGGTCGACGACATCGCCACCAGCGGTGTCGAACGGCTCTTCATCGCGACGAACGGCGAACGCGGGTGCCAGAATCCGCAACGTCAGGGCCTGGGCGCCGCCATTTTGGACGGGCATCGGCCTAACAACGTGTTCGGCGGTGTTCCCTTCGTGGCGACCGATTACAGCCCAGTCTGGGACGCGAACGTCTATGAGTGGACCGACGAATCCATTGACAAGGGTTATCGTGGTCTCCTGACCGAGGAGTTTCGCATTTTGAAAATGGCGCGAGACGGATACGTCACGGGGCCCGGTGGTGCGCCGTACGGCAGTGCCGGCTTCGTAGTCATATGCGGTGTCGCCGCCCGACTGAACTGAAGGAGGTCCGCGGGAGTGCCCGTGCCGCACGCCGCTCCCAAAGCGTAAGAAGCCGAGAGTCGGAGGCCATGCTGGCCTCCGGCTCTCCCTCGCCCCTCGATCAAGTTCCCGACACGGGTCCACCGGGCCACGCAGCAATTCGCGCCGCGGGACCTTCGTTCTCACAACTGGTGCGTCACCAGTACCTTGCCGGTGGCGCCCAAGGCTGTTTGCATTCGCTGATTGCGAATGCGCCCGCGCAACTCGACGATGTCGCCGCGTAGTTTGGGGTTGGGGCTGACCCGGATCACCAGCCATTCCAGGTGAATGATCTCATCGGCGTAGATAGGGCGGATAAACCTGACGCTGAATTCCAGCCCCACCATGGCCGCGGACTTGGAAAAATGCGAGGCCGTGAGTCCGAGAATCAACGCCGTCGTGTGCGTGCCGCTGGCAATCAATCGACCATAGCGTGAGGCAGCAGCGAACGCCGCATCGTGATGCACCGGATTGTCATCTCCCACGCCGGCGGCGTACTGCGACACGCTAGCCGGCGTGAGAGCAACCGTGGAGGTGAATCGATCGTGCGGCTTGGGCTTCGTGATCAGGCGGCCTCGTGACAGACTGCTTCAATATTATGCCCATCGGGGTCAAGCACAAAGGCGCCGTAATAATTTTGGTGATAATCGGGCCTCGGGCCCGGGGCGCCGTTATCCTTTCCGCCCGCTGCCAGGGCAGCCTTGTAAAACCGATCGACCAAAGCACGATTCGGCACGCGAAAGGCAATATGCACCGCCGGTCGGTTCGGCGTTCCCTGCCCCACCCAGAAGTCGGGCTTGGGCGGCTCGCCAAAACCGGCGACATCGGTGGTTCCGGTCACGGCGGCAGGAAACTCGACCAGTAATTTGTAGCCTATGGCACCCAATGCCTTCACATAGAAGTCCCTGCTCTTGGGGTAGTTGCTGACGCTCACACCAGTATGATCAATCATCTTTGCTCCACAGTTTTCCGGCGAAGCGCTTGGCGTAGAGCGTCGGCGTGACACCGATCCATCGCTTGAAGGCGCGAGCGAAGCTGCGCAGATCGGAAAAACCTAGTTCTTCGGCCACATCACTTGGGTGATGCCGCTGCTCCAGCAGAGACCGCGCCGCGCGCTTGAGTGCGCGCTCGTTCAGCACGCGAAATGAAGGCGACCCTTCCACTTCGAGCCGCCGCCTCAAGGTGGCGACGCTAAGACCGAGCCGTTTTGCGACCGCGGGCTGTGTGAAGACGTGATCCTCAAATGCGTCAACTACGCGCTCACGCACACTGCGACGCCGTAGGCCGAGGCTCTGGTTGTGTTCAATCAGATCAATAATCTTGCGATAGATCGCCTGGGAGGAGGGGACAGGACCCCCGCGCGCGATCGGAGTTGATCCCGCCTCAGGATCGTAGTCGAGCGCGTACGCAGTGGATTTCCAGCGAATGGGTGCCGCCCAAAACTCCAAGTATCCCTGGGCACCGGCGAGCCGGGTGCCTTTGATATGCACTTTCCTAAGCCTTCGGTGCAATCCATGGTCCGATATAAGCACGAGCAAGGCGTGCAAAAAAATCAGTACGCTCACCATCGCGAATCTCATCTGCAAGGGGTCCATGCGTGGGGCGTATGGAAAGCCGCGGTCGTCGATGATATAGGCGAGCCGATCCTGGCGCAGCTCGACACGGTTGTAGGCGCCACCGTGCAGCAGGTTATAGGCGTGCGCTACCGCTTTCATGGCCTCCACAAGCGTGGCGCAGCTCGATAGATTCGACAACACCAGACCGGTAGCGCCGGGCAGGAGTGGGCGAGCCGAAAGTCCCCAGGTTTCATCATGGGCGCTGATCGCCAGGCGCTCGAGGATGCGAAAGTAATCCGCGAGACTGACGGAAGCGGCATGTGATCCATCGAGGATGTTTGCCGGAAGGTCGAGCCCACGCAAGATTTTCGGGAGCGACATCCCGGACTTCGCGGCGAGCCGCACCAGCGGGCGGATGACCTTCATGGGCACCGCCAACGTGTCTGAGGCGGGGTGCAGATCGCGGCGGTCTGGTTGAAGCACTGTGGTGAGCGAATTTGTCCTACGATCGTGATCGCCCCGGTCATCGACGGCAGGCGGCGAACACATCTAGCATACCTCGTCTGCGTTGGAGCGGCGACCCTGCGCAAGAGCTTCCGCGTGTGCAACGGGACGAACCTCTAGGTGGCTAGTGCGATCGCTGACCGGATTCGTCAAATTCGCAGTTAAATGGCGGGAGTAAACATGGCCTCATCATGCTTCAAGTACGCGCTCTCTTGTGGGGTCGCGCTCGTTCTGTTCAACGCCCAGGTCGCGGCCCAGGTAGCCGTTGAGTCGGCCCCCGGGTCCGATACCGAACTCGCGACCGTTATTGTGACCGCCACGCGGCGATCTGAATCCCTACAGAATGTCGCTGGCCAGGTGACCGCCTTGACGGGCAGCGCGTTAGAGCAGATGAATGCACAAAATTTTGCAGATTTTGCGGGCTTCGTGCCCGGCTTGAGCTATGCATCCACGGGGGCTTCCACCAATCTCGTTGTGATCCGCGGCATTACCACGGGATCGCAGCTCAGCAGCGCGATCGGATTGTATCTGGACGATGTGCCGCTCGGCGCCAGCACCTCTTTTGGAGTCGGGTATCAGAGCCTGAACATCAATGCCTTTGACTTGAGCCGGGTAGAGGTGCTGAACGGTCCACAGGGCACTTTGTACGGCGCAACCTCGCTGGGCGGCACTGTCAAGTACATCACCGCGCCGCCCGACCTGAAATCCTTCGGCGCGCAAGCGGGCGTGGGAGTTTCCACCACCGAGCATGGCGGCATAAACCACTCCTACACGGGCATGGTGAACATGCCTTTTGGCAGCGGTATTGGGGCAGTGCGTATCGACGGCTATCAGGAGTACGACTCCGGGTACGCGAAAGATCCGATTTTCCATCGCGACAATCAAGGTTGGTACCGATCCGAAGGCGGGCGTTTCTCGCTCCTGGTTCAGCCGGTGGATGGACTGGATGTCCGACTTAGCGCCTCCACGCAGCACATCCCGAGCGAAAGCGCTGACGTGGCCTTTCGCAATCCGGTATCCCACCAACCGACTTACGGCACCTACGACCAGGCCTATCCGACATTTCAGCCTTCGGACTACAGCTTGACGATGTATTCCGGGGTGGTGAGCTATGACTTCTCGTTTGCCAAACTGACCTCGATCAGCGGCTACCAGATCAACAATGGTACGAGCGACACCGATCAAAGCCTGGTCTACCAAGCGGCACTGGCGGGATTTGGCGGCGGCGCGGATCCGTGGAGTCTGTACGTCAACACCACGACGAAGAAGTTTACCCAGGAGTTTCGCCTGGCTTCGCATGACAACACTTACTTTCAATGGTTGGTCGGCGGGTATTTCGATACCGAAAAAACCTCAGAGATTGTCGACCTGTTCGACTTCGCGAATCCGGGCGGGACCTTCTTCGGCCTTTCGCCCTTCACCAGTTTTTTGCCGAGTACATACCGTGAATATGCCGCTTACGCCGATGGCACAGTCTTTATAACGAAGCAATTGGAACTTGGCTTGGGCGTTCGTTACAGCAAGCAGCGGCAAGCGTATGAGGAAACCATTTCAGGGCTGCTCGCAACCGGTTCGGCCAAGGTTTTTACACCGCCGGTGGCCACCTCGGACCAAAGCGTCATGACCTATTTGATCAATCCCAAATTCCACGTCACTGATGACTTGATGGTCTATGCCCGAGCTGCCAGCGGGTTTCGGCCAGGCGGTCCCAATTTCGTATTGGCGCCCGGGCTCGGCAACCCGACGTTCGCCGCTGATAGCCTTTGGAACTATGAGGTCGGTGAAAAGGCGACATTCCTTGATAGAAGAGTGGCGCTGGATTTCGACGTCTACGACATCCTGTGGAAGAACATTCAAGTAACCGTCAACAACGGCGGCGTCAATCAACTCGAAAACGCCGGCACTGCCCGGGTGACGGGAGCCGAGATGGCCCTGAGCTATCGCATTCTCTCGCCGTTAACCTTGAGCGGATCAGCTGCTTACACCGACGCGCGGCTGAGCAGCCCGGCCCGGGTGCTTGGCATTACTAGCACGGGCGCGCGCTTGCCGCTGTCACCGCGATTCAACTTTGCCCTCACGAGTACCTATAATTTCAACATTGTCGACAAGTACACGGGTGCGGTCACGATAACCGACCGTTACGTAGGCGGCCGCAACGCCGGTTTTGGCACCCCGGTCAGCCCCCTCTATGCGCTGGGCGCGTACAACACCGCAGACTTGAACTTGGCGGTCAATGCACCTCATGGGTTGGAGGCGGACTTATTTCTGAAGAATGTCTTCGATAAGGCGGGCGAGGTTTCCGCCGCGACCCTGGCGAACCAATACAATCCCGCGGCACCCGTGCCCGTTTATATTTCCGAGCCGCGAACGGTCGGCGTCGCGCTGAAAGTGAAGTTCCACTGATACGTTGCCTCCATTTCTCGAGTCACAACCAATCGACGCATGAGCGCACGACACATGACGGACCCTGTCGTTGACCTGAACTTTTGCACGACGGAAACCACGTACGGAAAAGTGCGCGGTTTGGTCAGTTCCGCGATCCGTCAGTTCAAAGGCGTTCCTTACGGTGCATCCACCACGGGCGCCAATCGATTCAAGCCGCCGCAGTATCCCAAGCCTTGGAGCGGCGTCCGCGATTGCTTTGGGTACGGCCCTGTGTCCCCGCAACTTCTCCCTGAGATCGGCAGCGATTATGCGCGACTGGTCCAATTCGACCTCAACGTCGCCCTCGGAGGTATGAGCGAGGACTGTCTACAATTGAACATCTGGACACCGGGCACGGGGCCAAGTGACAAACGTGCGGTGCTCTTTTCCATACACGGCGGCGGTTTTGCCATCGGTTCGGGCAACAACCCCATGTATGACGGTGCCAGGCTGGCCCATTTCGGAGACGTGGTTGTCGTGACCGTGACGCATCGATTGGCGAGCTTTGGATTTCTGAATCTCTCCGATATGGATTCCTCGGGCGAATGGGCGGACTCCGGAGCTTGCGGCATCCTCGATCTGGTCGCGGCCCTGGAATGGGTGCGCGACAACATTGCCAATTTCGGCGGTGATCCTCATCGTGTCATGATTTTCGGACAATCCGGCGGCGGCTGGAAAGTGAGCGCACTTCTGGGCATGGGCGCGGCTCGAGGACTGTTTCACCGGGCTGCCGTTCAAAGCGGTTCGTTGCTCAAACATTTGTCTCGCGAAGACAGTGCTCGAGTGAGCGACGATTTTTGCAAGAAACTCGGCTTGTCGAAATCAAGGCTGAACGATATTTCCAGGATTCCCTGGACGGCACTACTAGCGGCGCAAACAGAAATTGGTGCCCATGCTTTCGCGCCGGTACTCGACGGCGTCAACTTTGCGGCCGATCCATTCTGTCCCGCCGCGCCTCCACAGTCCGCGGACGTTCCGCTCATCGTGTCGACAACGCTGGATGATGCCGGCCTATTTTTCGATAACTTTGGGTTGACCGAGATAGAATTGAAAGGCGTCCTGCGCCAGCGCTATGACGTTCAGGCAGATCGAATGCTCGCCTTGTACCGCGAGCATTTTCCCGGCAAGTCTCCTTATCTGCTGCAGACCCAGATCATCACCGACGCGAGCTTCAGGCGGTTTGCCAATTGGCAGGCCGAGCGCAAAGCCGATCAGGCGCGCGCGCCGGTGTACGGCTATCTATGGCAGTGGAGCAGCCCGGCTTTCAACGCTAAATTTGGGGCGGTACATGCGATGGACGTCGCGGCCTCATTTCACAATGAGCGAGACGCCATTCTGGGAGCCGGCTCTCGAGATGCGCATACCATGTGCAGCACCCTCGCTTCCGCTTGGGTGAATTTCGCCAAGACCGGAAATCCAAACAACAAGAACATACCCAATTGGCCGGCGTTCGACGCGAAGCGCCGTTCGACGATGATGTTTGGAGCCGACACACAGGTTGCGAATGATCCGTACGCCGAGATTCGAGCCTTCTGGGCTCGCATGCCCGGACCAGACAGTGTATTCGGCTGAAAATCGAACGACTGAGTGATATGAGACTCAAAGGCAGGACGGCTCTTGTTACCGGTGCCGCGGGCGGAATCGGCAAGGAAATAGCGCTTGCGTTTGCGCGTGAAGGCGCGCGTGTGGCCATTGCGGATATCGCGCTTGACGCTACCGCGGCCGCGGCTGCCTTCATCCGGGAAAAAGGCGGCCAGGCAGTTGGCGTGACCATGGACGTAGCGGCGGAGCAGAGCGTTACTCAGGGCGTTGCAGCCATTGTTGCCAGGTTCGGCGGCATCGACATTCTTGTGAGCAACGCCGGTACCCAAATTGTGCGCCCTATTGAAGAGTTTTCCTTTGCGGAATGGAAAGGCATTTTAGCTGTGCATCTTGATGGAGCATTCCTCACCACGAAAGCCTGTCTGCCCTCGATGAAGGAGTCCGGGCGCGGCGGCACCATCATCTACATGGGCTCAGTACATTCGAAAGTGGGCTCACCCCTCAAGGCACCCTATGTCACCGCCAAGCACGGACTCATGGGGCTCGCTAAAGTTGTGGCCAAAGAAGGCGCGCAATTCGGGGTACGCGCAAATGTCATTTGCCCTGGATTCGTTCGCACCTCGCTCGTTGATAAGCAAATACCCGAACAAGCGATCGCGTTGGGGATTTCTGAAGAGGAGGTCGTCAGAAACATCATGCTGCGGGAAACTGTGGATGGCGAATTCACGTCGCTCCAGGATGTGGCGGAAGTTGCGCTGTGGCTCGCCTCGTTTCCCTCGAACGCCCTGACTGGTCAGTCAATTGTCGTGAGCCATGGCTGGCATATGCAGTAAACATCTCGCGCCTCTCGATTGACGGTAGTTACTCGTAGTGTGGATGATTTTGAGCCCTTCGGCGCTCCCTTGATCAATCCGATCACCTAGCATCTACGGTGCACGCAAGGCCGTTCCTCTTGCTGCGCGTGCCCGCCCAGATGGCAACATGCCGCGATAACCAAGTGAATGCTGCGGTGCAGACGCCGACTGCGGCGGTGAACGCGCCGCAGCGGTCTACTCGCTCATCGGCACCGCCAAGCTCAACAACATCGACTCCGAGAGCTATTTGCGGTATGTCCTCACTCATATCGCCGAGCATCCGATCAACCGCATCGAGGAACTGCTGCCGTGGACCATCGCTCCGAGCCTGTCAAAGATTCCGCTTGCCGCCTAATAAGACCGACTCCAACCCGCCGGATGTGCCGGCCCCAACCGCGTCGATCATGCGTAGCCGTGCTCGTATACCTCGGTTTGTCCGGGTGCGTTCCTATGCGCTATCCGTATGAGCACATTGATGTTCCTGATGCTCGGTACTTCAAGAGCATTTGCTACCACACTTTCGGACCCCCATCGGTCGCCTACTATCCTTTCCACGGCATATTCATCTCGCTCGACGTGACGAACACCATCGAGCTCGGACTGCATCTGCCGGCCGGTACGACGGTTGAGCTAAACGGTAACACCGTGCACATCACAGGCAGCGCAGATTCAGGCTCGATCGACACGACAATCCCGATTCGGGCGGCTCGACACGATTACGTCAGAAAAGGTGACCCGCTGGAATTTAGCGTGCGAGATCCGTTCACGACCGCAGATAATTTCGGCCCACTCCTCGGCGACGCCAGCAACGGACGTAATCTCTGGTACTCGTTCATTTCCGTAACATCTGAGCCGGTCCCGCACTTGATTCCAACACCCCGCGGACTGATTCGCGGCACGGTCGAACTGCCACCAATTACGATCAACGGCCAATCTTACGAAGCCCAATCGATCCCCTTCGGACGCCGAGTTCACACCGAGGTCTCGCCCATCAATTGTTAGTGCCCTCCATGTCCAACGTCGTCAACGCGGCCGTGAGCCGACGCTTACGCGCAACAGCCACCGTCGCACTGCAAAGCTATATGGGGTCTAAGCACGGTGCGCAGCCCTCATCTTCGATTCCAACTGTCTTGCAACGGAGGCAGCTTCGACATACCAGCAAAAGAAAATTCATGGCTGGCAGCAAAAATATTTGGCTTCGCACCTTGAAACCCGTCAGCCATGTAATCTTCGGGGGACTCAGCTCGCGGCGCGCCGGGCAGGGTGCTGTCCAGCTCAACGACGAGTGTCATGCGCCTGCTTTAGGTTTCGAAGTCCACGGGGCGCATGTAGAATAATGGACTCGAGGAACACATGATCTGCCGGTACCCGCGATGGGTCACGAATTTCACGCACATGCGATCGGGACTCTTGGCTACCAGCACCCACCTGACCCCCGAACGCTTGAGCGCCGGAACCGGGTAGCTTGGGCGGCTCCAGGCCAAATCGGCTACCGTCCCTGAAGGCACTGCTGGCCTTCGAGGCGACTGCCCGTAACCTGAGCATCTCGCGCGCGGCGAAAGAGTTAAATCTCACCGCAAGCGCGGTTAGCTATTCGATCTCAGTGCTCGAAGCCCAGTTACACAACAAGCTGTTCCAGCGCGGTCGTAACGGGGTTGTGCTCACCGGCACTGGTCGGCAGTTCTTGGGGACCGCACAGGCAGCTCTGGTGCTCATGGAGTCGGCCTTCGCTGCTCCGCCGAGTGGTCCCAGGGATCTTGCGATCTCGGTGCTGCCAAGCTTTGCAACGCGATGGTTGATACCTCGGCTACCGAGGTTGCTGGCACACGCGCCGGATATCCGCTTCGAGATTCAGTCTATACAGGTGCTAACAGAGTTCGATATCGAGCATTCGGCAGACGTGGGTATTCGCATTGGGTCGGGTGATTGGCCTGCACTTGACACCATCAAGCTGGCCAATGAGCGATTGGTGGCGGTTGCGAGTCCTGCCTATCGGCAGGGCCGTCTGCCGACGGCGCCCGAAGAGTTGGCCAAGTGCGAGCTGATCTTCAATCCGCGGACGCCATGGAGCCTATGGGCGAATCAGTTTGGACTTAGGCTAAGTGAGAAAGATGCCGTGCTGAGCATCGATGACACGTCCATGGCCATTCAGGTCGCAGTCGCAGGTTTAGGCATCGCACTGGCTCGCGGACTGATGGTGGCAGACGAGCTCGCATCCGGCCGACTGGTCCCGCTTTTCCAAAGCGTGGAGATTGTGGATCGTGGCTATTGGTTGGCATGGCCCAAGAACACCCGTAAGCGGGCCTTAATCGACCGGCTGGCCGCCTGGCTCTCGGAAGAGTTGTCGAACACAACCCGAGGAGACTAGCGTGAACCGGCGTTGGACATTTACATACGTCCGGGTCGATTTCTGATCAGCTGGTTACGCAGCAAGCCACGGTACTGCGGCCGCTTTGCCGCAGTCACAAAGGAAAATTCATGGCTGGGAGCAACAATATTTGGTTGCAGCAGCTGTACTTGAACCCTATCTTGCGCGGGTCGATAGCTTCGTGGTGACCGTTACTTCCCCGTCCTTCGGAGGTTGACCAAATGCTGCGAACTGCTGGGTTGGCCGGAATGCTCTGCCTCATGAGTTTAGTAGCTGCGGCAGACGCCCAAGTACCCGATTCCGCGAGCGCCCGTATGTTCGAGCGCATGAGAGGGCTCCTGGGCACCTGGAAAGGCACATTTGAATGGTCCGGGGCTCGGTCGGGCTCGGGGAAGCTCCGAGTGAACTACCACCTTACGGGCGGTGGATCGGCGCTCGTGGAGGACTTGCTCATGACCGAGAGCGATGTTCCGACGATGACCACCGTGTACCATTTGGATGGGGCAGATTTGCGAATGACGCACTTCTGTGCGGCCAAGAACCAGCCTCGTCTCAAGGCAACGCTGATCGATGACATGACGGGATCTGCGAGTTTCACGTTTGTCGATGTCACCAACGCGAGCGCGAACCCCGCCTATGTCGATGGGTTTTCCATACACATCACCGACTCCGACCACCTGAATCTAAAGTTTGAGTTCGTTGGGTCCTCCCCTAAGAGAGCGACCGAAAGCATCGTTCTGCAGCGCGTAAAGTCTGAATGAGATTCCGCCAATCAAGTGCGGGAGCCGGAGCTAATGTGGCGCGGGCCGAAGGATCAGTATTCCTTCAGTGCATCACGCAGAATCTCAGTCAGCTGATCGATCTGGGCGCGCGTTGCGATAAACGCAGGCGCGATAATCGCGACGTCGCCGGTGGTTTTCACATGCAAGCCCCGATCAAAAAGTTTCGCCTGAAGCTCGGTGCCGCGCAGACCGGGCGCGGCGCCGGGTTTGATTTCCACGCCGGCGAGCAGGCCGAACCCGCGAACATCGGCCACGACGGGAAGATCCTGCAGGCCAAACATCGCATCCAGAAAATACGGCGCCAATTCGCGGCCCTTGGCGAACAATCGCTCGGATTCATAGATCTTGAGCGTGGCGATGGCGGCCGCGCAGGCCGCCGGATGCGCCGAATACGTGTAGCCGTGGAAGAATTCCGGGGCACCGTCCGGCGCCGAATCGACGATCGTGCGATAAATGCTGTCGCGGACCGCGACGGCGCCCATGGGTTGGGCACCATTCGTTAGCGCCTTTGCCATCGTGATCATGTCCGGCGTGACGCCGAATGAGCTCGCCGCAAACGAGTCACCCGTGCGGCCGAATCCGCAAATCACTTCATCGAACACCAGCAGAATGCCGTAGCGGTCACAGATCTCGCGGATCCGCTGCAGATATCCGCGCGGCGGCACGATTACGCCGGTGGAGCCGGCGATAGGCTCGATGAACACCGCGGCGATGCGCTTTTCACCGACCAGCTGCACGAACCGCAGCAGATCATCAGCAAGCTCCACGCCTTTCTCACCCATCCCGCGCGTCATGCGATTTTCAGGCAGCAGCGTGTGGCGAAGGTGCAGCACGCCCGGCATGACCGCGCCGAATGCCTCGCGGTTCTTGACCATTCCCGACAGCGCGGTGCCGCCCATGTTGACGCCGTGATAGGCGCGCTCGCGCGAAATCAGATATGTGCGCTGAGCTTCCTTGCGCGCGAGATGGTAGGCGAAGGCCATCTTGATCGCCGTATCGACGGCCTCGGAGCCGGAATTGCAGAAAAAGACGTGATCCAGGTGCTGCGGCGTCAGCTCCGCAACCGCATTCGCCAGTTCAAACGCGCCGGAATGGCCGCGCAGGAACGACGGCGTGAAATCCAGCGTTTGCAGCTGCTCGCCTACCGCCTTGGCGATTTCAGGCCGGCAATGTCCGGCCGGCGTTGTGAACAGTCCGGAGCTTCCGTCCAGGATCTTGCCGCCGTGCTGGCTCCAGTAGTACATGCCGCTGGCCTTGGCGAACATCCGAGGCTCGCGCTTGAACTCGCGATTGTTGGTGAAAGGCATCCAATGTTGTTCAAGCGTTGCTTCGGTCAATTCCATGTCGCTCTCCGTGATCCTGTCCTAACGTGGATTTATCCGAATGTGGATCCGATATCCGCGGCGGCCGCCTGCAGCTGCGGCACAAACTCGATTGCGCTCATCAGCGGCAGTCGCGCGGTGGCGCCTTGCACGGCGACCGCCGCGACAATCTCCCCATGTCGGTTGCGCACGGGCACGGCGACGCAGGCAACTCCGAGCACGTACTCCTCGTTGTCGACGGCGTAGCCGGCGCTGACGATGCGATCCATTTCCGACGCAAGCACCTGGCGGTCCGTGATCGTGCGCAACGTGAATCGCTCCAACGCCATGATTTCAAGCAGACGCTGGCGGTCCGCCACGGGGAGGTGGGCCAGCAGCAGTTTACCGCTCGCGCAGCAATGCGGCGGCATCGCGACGCCGCCGACCGGAATTTGCAGGCGCAGCGGCCAATTGGCCTCGATGCGGTCCAGGTAGATCAATGCCCCTTTGTACATGACTGCCAGATTGCAGCTCTCGCTGATCTCGCTGACGACCCGGCGCAGAACCATGCGCCTTTCGGTCGCCGCGGCGTCATTGCGCAGCACATCCAGACCAAAGCGCGACAGGCGATCGCCGATGATGTAGGCGCGGCCGCCCGGCTCGCGGCTCAAGAATCCTGCCTCTTCAAACAGCGCCAGCGTCCGATGCAGCGTGGGCTTCGGCAGTTCCGTGGCCTGCATCAGTTCCGACAGGGTGACCGCCCGGCCGGCGCGCACCAGCACTTCGAGAACGCCGAAGGCTTTCAACGTCGAGGAGGTCTCGCTGGCGATTTCACCCGACTCGTTTACCAAGGACAGTACAGGGCTATGCATGGACGCAACCATTCCGTTAAACGGCACAAAATATAGATACTAATGAGGTATCCAGTTGCCTTGGGCCAATATACAACCTATTATACCCAATAACAAACCATTTCGTCTCTATAAACGACACACAAAGGGCAGGTCAGCCGTGAATCAAGCGCCGCAGAGAATGGGTCCGTCGGAGGCCTTGGTCGAAGTACTTGCCGCCAACGGCGTCAAACACGTCTTCGGAATTGTCGGTTCCGCCTTCATGGACGCGCTCGATATCTTTCCGGCCGCGGGGATCGAATTCGTACCGGTCGCGCATGAACAGGGCGCGATTCACATGGCCGACGGATACTCCCGCGCGTCCGGCAAGCATGGCGTTTGTATCGCGCAGAACGGACCAGGGGTCACGAACTTCGTAACCGGCGTCGCCGCCGCCTATTGGGCGCATTCGCCGGTCGTGTTCATCACACCGGAAACCGGCTCAATGTCGATGGGGCTCGGCGGTTTCCAGGAAACCGAACAGCTCCCCATTTTCTCCAAAATCACCAAGTACCAAGGCCACGTCAACAACCCAAAGCGGATGGCGGAGATCGCCGCGCGCTGCTTCGATCGGGCCATGCTCGAACTGGGGCCGACACAGCTCAACATTCCGCGAGATTTCTTCTACGGTGAAATCGATGCGGTGATCCCAACGCCGATGCGCATCGCGCACGGACCCGGCGATTCGGCGGCCCTCGATGCCGCCGCTGATACGCTGGCAGCGGCGAGATTTCCCGTCATTCTGGCCGGCGGCGGCGTGATCATGTCCGGCGGCGTGGCCGAAGCGATCGCGCTCGCCGAACAGCTCGGCGCACCGGTCTGCAACAGCTATCTGCACAACGACTCGTTTCCCGCCTCGCACGAACTGGCCGTCGGACCGCTCGGGTATCAAGGCTCGAAGGCTGCGATGAAGCTCATCTCGCAGGCTGACGTCGTGCTCGCCCTGGGCACGCGCCTTGGGCCCTTCGGCACCCTGCCGCAGCACGGCCTCGACTACTGGCCCAAGCAGGCAAAGATCATCCAGATCGATGTCGACCCGCGCATGCTGGGACTCGTCAAGCCGATATCGACCGGCATCCAGGGCGATGCGCGCGCCGCAGCCGCAGCGCTGATCGAACGCTTGAAGGGTCGCACGCTCGCGGCCGCCGGCAATCGGGCCGAACGCAGTGCGCGGATCAAGGCGGAGAAACAAGCCTGGGAAAGCGAACTCACGGCCTGGACCCAGGAGCGGGACCCGTATTCGATCGAGGTCGCCAGCAACTCCAAGCACATGCATCCGCGCGAGGTTCTGCGGGCGCTGGAAAAAGCGATGCCGCCGAACGCGATGGTATCGACCGACATCGGCAACGTTTGCTCCGTATCGAATTCCTATCTGCGCTTCAATGCGCCGCGCTCCATGTTCGCGGCGATGAGCTTCGGCAACTGCGGTTATGCGTTCCCGGTGATCTGCGGCGCAAAAATAGCCAAACCCGACCGGCCCGCATTCGCGTACGTCGGCGATGGCGCCTGGGGCATCAGCTTCAATGAGCTGCTGACCTGCGAGCGCCAGAAGATCGGCGTTACGGTCATCGTGTTCAACAACAGCCAATGGGGCGCTGAGAAAAAGAATCACGTGGATTTCTATTCACGCCGTTACCAGGGCGTCAACCTCGAGAACCCCAGCTGGGCCGGCGTTGCGCGGGCCTTCGGCTGCGACGGAGTCACGGTGGAACGGCTTGGCGATGTGGGCCCCGCCCTGCAGGCGGCGTCGCGCGCCCAAGCGGAGGGCCGCACGACGGTGCTCGAAGTCATGGTCACGCAGGAACTAGGCGATCCGTTCCGCCGCGACGCCCTGTCCAAGCCGGTGCGGTGGCTGCAAAAATACAAGGCGTTTGATTGAGGCGGATCAAACCTTAATCCACAAGACAGCCGATGACGCAAGCCGCCCACCTCCGTAAAACGCTGCAACGGCGGCACATGCAGATGATCGCGCTCGGTGGCGTGATCGGTGCGGGTCTGTTCGTGGGCAGCGGAGTCGTCATCGGCTCGGCCGGCCCCGCGGCCATCATTTCCTTCGCCATCACCGGCATGCTGGTCGTGCTCGTGATGCGCATGCTGGCGGAAATGGCGGTGGCGTACCCGGTGTTGGGTGGATTCTATGAATACAGCCGGCTCGCGATGGGAGGACTCGCCGCATTCCTGACCGGCTGGATGTATTGGTATTTCTGGATCATCGTCGTCGCGCTCGAAGCGGTTGCCGGTGCGAATCTGCTGAAAACCTGGTGGCCCGGCGTGCGACCGTGGGAATTCACGCTGGGGCTGACGGCGCTGTTCACGGTCGTGAACCTGTTGTCGGTGCGCTCCTATGGCGAAGCCGAGTTCTGGTTCGCCTCGATCAAAGTGGTCGCGATCGTGCTGTTTCTATGCGCCGGCGTCCTGTTCATTGCCGGGATCTGGCCCGACGCGTCGGGCGGCCTGCCGCATCTGACCGCCCACGGCGGCTTCATGCCCAATGGCCCCATCCCGGTGCTCACTGGCGCGGTGGCGGCGACGGGGTTTTATTTCGGCACCGAGATCGTCGCGGTTGCCGCCGCAGAATCCGCGGAACCGGAAAAATCCGTGGCCGATGCGATGCAATCGGTCATCTGGCGCGTGCTGATTTTCTACGTCGGCTCGATATTCCTGGTCGTATCGATCGTCGCCTGGAACGACAAGACCAGCATGCAACAGCCCTACGTAAGCGTGCTGCGCGCGCTGCACGTTCCCGGGGCGACCCTGATCATGAGCGCCATCATCCTGACGGCCGTGCTGTCTGCGTTGAACTCAGGCCTTTTCGCCTCCTCGCGCATGCTGATGGCGCTTGCGGTCAACGGCGATGCGCCGAAAATTTTTGCAAAGCTTGATGCCCGCGGCGTTCCCGCCGCCGCGATTCTGGCGGGTACGGCGTTCGCGTATCTGGCGGTCGTGATGAGCTATGTCTCACCCGACAAGGTGTTCGCGTTTCTCGTGAACTCCTATGGCACCGTGGCGATTTTTGTTTACGTCCTCATCGCCGTTTCCGAAATGAAGTTGCGCAGGCGGTTGGAGACCGACAACCCGGAGCGGCTGCGCGTTCGCATGTGGGGATTCCCGCACCTGACGCGGCTTGCGATTGCGGCCATGCTGGCCATTGTGGCCGCCATGGGATTCATTCCCGACCAGCGGGCGCCGCTGTTGTTCGGCATCGTGAGCGTCGCCGTCATGCTGGTGGGATATGGCATTCGACAATGGGTGCGGCCGGCCAACGGTCAACCCGGAACGCCTTGATGAGCCCATTCCTGCGGCATTGAGTTCATGCGACTGCTCATCTTCAATGCCGGCAGCTCGTCGCTGAAATTCGATCTGCTCGATATCTCGATTGGCGCAGCGGCGCGCCGCGTAACCGCCGGCAACTTTGCCGACTCTGGCGGCGGCTCAGGCCAGTACGTATTGCGCACCGCCGCCCCGTCGGACGGAGCGGACCGGCGCGCCAGCACACTCGCCCAAGCCGCCGAATCCGCGCTGGACTGGCTCGGAAATGCTCAGATTCACGGCAGTAACCTGCTGGATGGCGTCGCGGCCACCGTGCATCGCATCGTGCACGGCGGGGAGCAATTTCTCGCGACGACCGAATTAAAAGAACCGCAGATTGAAGCGCTCGCCAAACTCAGCCCCTTGGCGCCGTTGCACAATCCGCCGGCATTGTCGGTGATTACCGCGGTTCGCCGTCAGCTCGGGCTCTCCGTCCCGACCATCGGTGTTTTCGATACGGCTTACTACGCCGACCTTCCGGAGGCCGCCCATCGCTACGCCGTGCCGTCGCGATGGCATAGCGAACTCGGGGTGCGGCGCTACGGATTTCATGGCCTCGCGCACCGCTATTTGAGCCAGCGCGCCTGCGCGCGACTGCACTTGCAGGCAGCAACCGCCCGGATCGTCAGCTTGCAGCTCGGACGAGGATGCTCGGTGACGGCGACCGCCGGCGGCCGCGCGATGGCAACGAGCATGGGCTTCACACCGCTGGAAGGACTGGTCATGGGCACGCGTTCCGGTGACATCGATCCGGGCGCGATTTTGTATGTGATGGAGCGCAGTCGCATGTCCCCCGCCGAGATGAACCGCGAATTGAACGAAAAGAGCGGACTGCTGGGATTGTCGGGCCGGTCCGCCGACATGCGCGAGCTGATGGATCATGCGCAGCGCGGCGACGCGAAAGCCGCACTGGCGGTCGAGATATTTTGCCGGCGCGCGCGGCACTACCTGGCCGCCTATGTCGGGGAGCTCGGCGGTGTCGATGCGATCGTGTTCGGCGGCGGCATCGGCGAGAACTCGCCTGCTGTCCGGTGCCGCATCGCCGGCGGGCTGCAGTGGGCGGGAATCGAGATGGATACCGGCACGAACAGCGCAAGTGTCGGAATCGAAGCGACGATCTCCACACCGAACAGCCGCGCCGCCGTGCTCGCCGTGCCGGTGGACGAAGCCAGCGTCATCGCCGGTGAAGCCGCCAGCTTCCTGACGCGCTTTGCGTAACCGGTGGATGTACCAGCTGATTTCCGCCTGCGGCTGCCGCCCGAACTTTTGACTTTGACCAGATGATGGCGGTTAGTCAGGAGCTCCCCACCCCCAGCGCCACGGACGTCCGCGGCCGTGCGCTAGAGCGCGGGAATGAATGTGGGGCGAAAGGAATAATGGGAAATGGCCGCCGAAATCGAGCTTCACGCGGGGGGTGCGTGAATGACATCTAATTCGCCATCTAGCTCGAGGTTCGCTGCCGTCCGAGATGGCTACGACGACTCGTGCGTGCCAGTAATTGGGGGACGCATCGGTCGGCGCACCGAGTGCTTTGCGAGTAGACCGAAGTCACCATCAATCAGTCGCTCGCCTTGACCTGCTGATGTTTTGACCACTTTCGCCGTCAAGCGCAGACTGCGGGAGAACCTGGCTGAGCTCTCTCAAGGAAAAGACCATGAAACTCGTGCTAATGGGGATTGGCCTGACTACAGCACTGGCGATGGTTGGCCCACGTGCAGCGATCGCGGCAAGTCGTGACGTTGTGATCGGCGACATCGATGATCTCTCGGGGGTGTTTTCCGACAATCTTGGTATGGGCGGCGCTGAGGCCATCAAGATGGCCATCGCGGACTTCGGAGGCACGGTGCTTGGCAGGAAGATCGTCCTGCTCGTCTCAGACCACCAGAACAAGGCCGACATCGCCGCCTCAAAGGCTCGCGAGTGGGCGGACCAGAACGGTCTCAACATGCTCATTGGAGGTACGAATACCGGAGCTGGAATTGCGATGGCGAAGGTCATCGCGGCGAAGAAGGTACCGTACTTCAACACCGGCGCAGCCGGCGCATCGCTGACAAACGAAGACTGCACGGCCTACACCGTACACTACGTCTACAACACGACCTCTCTTGCCAATGGCACCGCTGCCACGATCGTCAAGGGTGGCGGCAAGACCTGGTTCTATCTTTCCGCGGATTACGCCTTTGGCGCGCAACTACAGGACGCCGCGTCGAAGGTCGTCGAGGCGAATGGCGGCAGGAACATCGGCGCAGTGCGGGTGCCACTCCAGACCTCGGATTTCTCCTCGTTCGTACTTCAGGCGCAATCGTCCGGCGCGCAGGTGCTGGGCCTCGCGAACGCTGGCACCGACTTCATCAATTCACTTAAGGCCGCCAACGAATTTGGGCTCACCAAAACGATGAAGCCGGTCGGGCTACTGGTATTCATCCACAACGTGCACTCTCTGGGCTTGGATGTCGCGCAGGGTCTTTTCCTGACGACCGCGTGGTACTGGGACTTGAACGACGAAACCCGCGCCTTCAGCAAGCGTTATCTCGAGAGGACGCAGAAGCCCCCGACGATGGCTCAGGCGGGGAACTACTCCGCGACAATGACTTACCTGAAGGCCGTCAAAGCCGCCGGTACCACGGACGCCGACAAGGTGATGGCTGAACTAAAGAGAACGAAGATCAACGACATGTTCGCCAAGGGCGGGTACATTCGCGCCGACGGCTTGATGATCCATAGCATGTACGTAATGCAGGTGAAATCCCCGCTGGAATCCAAATACCCATGGGACTACTACAAGGTTGTCAAGGTGATGAATGGCGAGGAAGCCTTCGGCCCTATCACCGGTCTGTGTCCGCTTGTCGCAAAGTAGGGTCAGGGTCGAGAATTCCTCACGCTGAGCGCCACCGACGTCCGCCGCCGTGCGCCCATTCAACGACTCTTACGCCGCAGCCCATCCATCAAAATATCGATGAGTCGCCGCGCGCTGGCCTCCCAGCCCGCATCGGGGTTTCCGTAGCTCACTCCGACCATTGCACGCAGCAAGTCAGACGGATCGATATCCTTGCGCACATCGCCGCTAGCGATCGCGCGTTTCACGAGGGTGGAGATCGCGCTTGTGATCAGTTCCACAGAAGTTGGGGTGGTCGTGCGCGCAGCCGCCGCTGCCAGCGATGGCGCGATTATGCGTTTGGTGGCGATGAAGTCGACGAACAAGTGCATCCACTTGTGCAACGCCTCGCCCGCTTTTGAGGTCTGAAGCAGCTGCGGCACCGCTTTGGCCAGCTGCTCGACTTCGCGCCGGTAGACCGCTTCTACAACCGCCTCTCTGGTCGGGAAATGCCGATACAGGGTGCCGATGCCGACGCCGGCGCGGCGCGCGATTTCTTCCAGGCTCACATCCAACCCGACGCCCGAAAATCCTGCCTTGGCGGCATCGATCAGTAGTTGTCGGTTCCGGGCACTGTCGGCGCGGGGTTTGCGCGCCGGGGCAGTTGGTTTTATTTTCACGATTATCCGTCTACTCCTCACACAACACTTGCCAAACGGAGGGATCCTCCGTATATTAAGCGGAGGTACCCTCCACTTGCAATTAAACCACTTTTACAGGGTCCAGCGGTAGGGCGTTGTGGAAAACAGCGAGGATTTGACCATGAGCAATGTTTTTGGAGCGGCCTCGACGACGGATGAGGTGTTGCAAGACGTCAATTTGAGCGGAAAGCGGGTGCTCGTCACCGGTGTTTCCGCGGGCCTCGGGGTGGAGACCGCACGCGCACTGGCGGCGCATGGGGCGCAGGTTGTCGGCGCCGCGCGCGATCTATCCAAAGCGCAAGCAGCCACCGAGCAGGTTCGAGCGCAAGCGGCGCGTGGGGGTTCTCTAGATTTGGTCCAACTCGATCTGGCCTCGCTCGACAGTGTGCGCCGCTGCGCCGATGGGTTGCTTGCCGCGGGTAAGCCTTTCGACGTGATCATTGCCAACGCCGGGGTCATGGCGTGCCCCAAGGGCAAAACGGTCGATGGCTTTGAGACGCAGTTCGGGACCAATCACCTCGGACACTTTGTCCTCGTGAACCGCATCGCTTCGCTGCTCAACGCCGGTTCGCGGCTGGTGAACCTGTCTTCCGCGGGGCACCGATATGCTGATGTCAATCTTGAAGATCCGAATTTTGAGCACACTCCCTACGAGGAGTTCATTGCCTACGGCCGCTCCAAGACTGCCAATGTGCTGTTTGCAGTCGAGTTCGATCGGCGGCACAAGGCGCGTTGCGTGCGGGCGACGGCGGTGCACCCGGGGGGTATCCGAACCGAGCTCAGTCGGCACTTGACGCCCGGCGTGTTGGAGAAATTGATTGCGGAGATCAATGCCAGTCAGCCCAAAGGTGCGGCGCCCTTTAGCTATAAAAGCGTTCCTCAAGGGGCGGCGACCTCCGTGTGGGCTGCCTTCATCGCGGACGCCGGAGCGATCGGCGGTCGCTATTGCGAAGACTGTCACGTCGCCGAGGTCGTCTCAACCCCCGGTTTGCGCGGGGGCGTGCGAGCTTATGCCCTTGATCCGCAACACGCACAGGCGCTGTGGCGGAAGAGCGAAGAGATGGTCGGCGAACGATTCAACTAGAACTGAACCCGCGTGGGCGCGGTACTTAAGGAAATCATATGTATACACAGGCATCAAAGCCACGGCTTGCAGAGAGCGCAACGGGCGAGGTGCTCATCCCCTTCATCCGAGCGGCGGCGACCATGGGCTTTGCCATCGCGCCGTGTTCTTTGGGCTTCGTGATCATCGCCGTCTCCGAGCACTTGATTCGCTCGATCATGGTGGGGGACGATCCAGAAATGCTGATGAGCGATCTGCAGAATCAATTTCCGAGCGAAGTCATCGAAATTATCGAGAACGACGATGCCGGACTCGTCGCGCAAGTCGTCGACTCGATTGAGCGCCCCGATCGCGCGTTAAAGCTGCCGGTCGGTGTAATTTAGACCCACACCCCAGGAGCGGCACTTCCTCCCCGGCTCGGGCGCCGGGGTATCCGTGCCGGAGAATAGATGAAGAGATAGCCCGATGCGCCGAAGGGCGGCCTTCAGTCGCCAAGACGCAGCCCGGGTGCGTTAGTTGCGTCCGTTCAGCGCCGCTGCGGAGGTAGACTGGCCTCGGACAGCGTCCAATCGGGGGGATATGACGACCGAATCGACGAAAACGCCTTTGCGCGCAATGGCCGTGCTTTTGGAGCGTCGCCTGAGCGCCGCTCCGTTGTTCTGGTCGATGCAGGCCGGTGGTTGGCTTGCGTTCGGCATTCTCATGTTCGGGTGGGCGCTCGCGTACTGGCCGATTGGTACTGCACTGTTGAACAAGGTGCTACTGGTCGCAATCGGAGTATTTATCAGCCTCGGATTTCGAGTGGTCTACCGTCGACTCCGCGACCGGGCGTGGCTGCCACTGCAACTTGGCTTCGCCGTGCTCGGCATGTCATTCGCTGCCGCGCCGATTTGGTATGAAGCACACATCGCGGCGTTCCGCATGTCATGCGGGGCAATTCTGTGGGCGAGCCCACCCTCCACCTTGGCCCGTGGCTGTGCACAACCCGTAATCTTGCCCTTACTTGTGCCCACCGAAACGTGGTTCTTTTATGGTTTCGTGCTGGTGACATGGTCGCTGATGTACTTCGTGGTCGACGGTATTCGCGAACTGAAAAACGCTCGCGCACTTGCGGCACGCGCCGACGCGCTCGCGGTTGAGGCACGCCTTAAGACGCTGCAGTCGCAACTCGAACCACATTTCCTGTTCAATGCGCTGAACGCGATATCAACGTTAGTCGCAGCGGGAAGGACAAGTGCGGCGACCGCTATGATCACGGAGGTTGGCGAGTTCCTCCGAGCCACCCTGAATGCGCGAGATACGCCTGAGGTCACAGTTGGCGTCGAGGTCGACTTTATTTCTCGTTATCTGAAAATCCAGAAGTGCCGATTCGGGGAACGGCTCAGCGCCGTTTTCGACGTCGATCCGACCGTCCTGTCGGCGGTCATGCCCACGTTGATCCTGCAACCCATCGTCGAGAACGCCATTAGACATGGCATCCTGCCCAGGTCACTCGGAGGATGCGTCTGGGTTCGTGCGGCGCGGCGGGATTCTATGCTCGTACTGGAGGTCGAAGACGACGGCGTCGGTTTGTGTGATGATGCGAAGCCACGCGCCGGCGTTGGCCTGACGAATACTCGGCGGCGGCTGGATGAGTTGTATGGGAATGCGGCGCGATTGCAGATCGACGCTTCGCGATCGGGAGGCGCCATTGTGCGGATTGAAATCCCGTTGCAACGACCGGCGCCGCTAGGAGGCGCCCTGTGAATACCGGCGCCGCACGCGAGATGCTGCGGGTCGCAATTGTTGACGACGAACCGTTGGCCCGAGAAGGCGTTCGAGTGCGTTTGCAGAGGGCCGGTGACGTCGTGATCGTCGGGGAATGTGGAGATGGCGACCAAGCGATCACTCTCATTCGCGCTACGAAACCGGACGTGGTCTTTTTGGACATCCAGATGCCGGGTCGCACGGGCATCGAGGTCGCTCAGTCCATCGGCCTCGCGGATTGCCCTTACTACGTTTTCATCACGGCGTATGACGCGCACGCGGTAAGTGCGTTTGAAGTGAACGCTCTCGATTACCTCGTGAAGCCGATTGCCGATGATCGATTCCTGGCAACACTCGAACGCGTGCGCGCTACGGTCGCAACGCGAGATCGGGCGGCGTTGGCACAACGGCTTGGCGCCCTGATGTCGGATTTACATGGGTCCACCGCCGGCCAGAAACCTCAACCACCCGGCAAGTTGTCGGTGCGGGTCGGGAATAGGATCGTCCTGATCGCTCCCGCAGATATCGATTGGATCGGAGCCGCGGGCGACTACACGGAGTTGCACGTTGGCGCCAAGGTGTGGTTAATGCGCGAGTCGATGACCGCGCTCGAGGCGAAACTGGGTGCGCTCGGCTTTGCGAGAATTCATCGCTCAGCCATAGTGAACACCGACCGCGTCGTCGAGCTCAAGGCGCTTGACGACGGTGAGTACACGGTAGTACTTCGCGATCGAACGCCTCTCAAACTCAGCCGGCACTATAGGCGCGTGCTGCCGATCCTGCTGCAGTCCATGGATCAGGCAACGTGATCTTGACGGGCGACTCTGGACGCCAACGCTACAAAGATTCGATCATACGCGCGCGCAGCGCGGCGTCCGGGAAACGACCGAAACCGGCACCGACATTGTCGGTCATGTGTTCGGGCCGCCCGGTTCCCGGAATGACGCAGGTCACGGCAGGATCGCCGAGGACGAACTTCAGCAGGATCTGCGCCCAGGATTGACAGTCGATCTCTTGTGCCCACGGCGGCAGGGGACGTCCGAGAAGGGTCCGCAGCAGTCCGCCGCCGCCAAATGGCTGGTTTACCATCACCGCGATGCCGCGGTCGGCGGCCAGCGGAAGAATACGCTGTTGTGCTCCAGTATCGTTCATCGCGTAATTGATCTGCACGAAGTCTAGAGGCTCGGAACGCAGGACTGCTTCGAGTTCGGGATATGACGAAGCCGAATAGTGGGTGACGCCGACGTAACGAATACACCCCATCCCTTTCAAGTCTCGGAGGGCTGGTAGGTGCGACTTCCAATCGATGAGATTGTGGACTTGGATGAGATCAATCCGACGGTCTTGCAGCAGTTCGAAGGAGTGATTCATTTGTTCCCTGGCCGCCTGCTGCCCACTGGTCCAAACCTTGGTAGCCAGAAACGCGTGCGAACGGCTGTTGGTCTGCGCGAGCAGATCGCCGACAACGCGCTCGGCTGCCCCGTACATCGGTGAGGTATCGATCACCGACCCGCCGGCGGCGAAAAGTATTTGGAGAACCGCGACCAGCGGCGCGCGATCGTCACGCCCCGCGCCGACGTCGAAGGTGCGATAGGTGCCGCATCCAATGACGGGAAGGGGCTCGAGCGTCGATGGGATTGTGCGGGTCTGCATTCTCGTGTTCCTACCCGCCAACGGCCGACACGTCGCCGGCGAGGCGAGAGCCATGACGGCGGCCGATGTGCTCTGCAGGATTTGGCGGCGCGTCACCGGGCTCACGGTAATTGGCACTCCGCGCCAGTGACAATGAGGGTCTTGGCCGAAGGCCGGCGATGCCTACGCGGAGTCATTCGATAGGCCGCGAGGGCCGAGCAACGGTAGCCGTTGTCGCATCCACCCACGAGCGACCGTGAGCTGGAGCGCGATGGCCAATAGGCCGTTGGCCAGCAGGGCGCTGCGCGCGCCCACGAAGTGAATGGTCAGCCCTGTAAGGACACTTCCCGCCGCGATCCCGCCTCGCAACGCCAGGGTGAAGAGAGCGACCGCTCGACCGCGGAGATGCTCCGGCGCATCCGTTTGGAGCACGGTAAGTGCGAGAGTGTTGGTGATGGTCGTTGCAGCGCCGGCAAGCACTAGCGCCGCCAATAGCGCGGCTGCCGACAGCACTAGCGCAGCGGCTGCCACGGCGAGTCCGTATGAGGCAGCGAACCGTGAGCACAGGCAGCGTGGCTTGGCGGAGGCGTTGAATATCAACAGACCCGTTGCGCCACAGATGCCGCCCAGACCGAAGGCCGCGACGGCCGCACTGAACTGTCCGGCATTGCCGTGCAGCACCTCCTTGACCAGGACTGGACTAAAGATCAGCAGCGGTCCGCACAGCAGGCCAGCAATGCCGATCGTCACGAGCGGACCCCGGAGCAGGGGATTGCGCATCACCTCGATCAGACGCTCCTGCCGGCGGCCGAGCGCCGCGATGGTCGTTGCGGTCCGAGAATCGTCGCGAGGAAAAGCCCACCAAGTTGCGATCAGAAGGGGAATGAAGGACGCGGCGCTGAGAAGAAAGCACGCGCTCAATCCAACCCCACCCAGCAATGTACCCGCGAGCACCGGCCCGGCGACCCGTGCAATGTTGTATTGAGCAGCATTGAGCGCGAGTCCCAACGCCAGTCGGTCTCGTCCGACCAGTCCAAATACTGCGTTCGATAGCGTAGGTATGGTCAAGGCGTCAGTTGTCCCGATGACCAATGATAATGCGATGATCATCCACGGTTGTACCATCCGTGCGGCGAGCAGCGTCAGCAGCAGGATCGGGCACAGCATTTGTACCGACTGCAGGGTAGCTACTAGGCGGCGGCGGTCAGGCCGGTCGGCCACCACGCCGCCGATTGCAGTCATCAGCCACAGCGGCGCACTCAAAGCGAACGCATCAAGACCAACCAATAAGGGCGACGCGCCAAGGCTGAGCAACATCCACGGCTTGGCGATCTGCTGCGCCCAACTGCCGATGTTGGACACGAAACCGGCGAGCCAGAAAAAGCCAAAGCGCGGCGCACGCAGCAGTATCAGACCGCGGCGCAATTCGTGAGTAGCCATGCGTTGCTCCTCGCGGTCGGTGCCGCTTCGCATCGCCGGTTGGCTATGGCGGCTCAAGCCGGAGAATGCGCCCGTCAGTCGCATCGGTCGTGACATACAAGTACCCATCCGGTGCGTCGCACACCTCGCGGATGCGTTCGCCGAGGTCGGCCAAGAGTGCCTCCTGCGAGACGATGAGAGTGCCGACAAAATGCACCCGGCGCAGGTGGCGGCCGGCCAGGGCGCCGACAAAGAGGTCGCCACGCCATTCCGGAATGCGTGCGCCGGTGTAGAAAGCCATTCCGGACGGGGCGATCGAAGGCGTCCAGTAAATCACGGGTTGTTCCATGCCCGGCATCGCAGTCTTTTCGGACACGACTTGGCCGGAGTAATCGATCCCGTAGGTAATCATGGGCCAGCCATAGTTGGCTCCCGCGTGCAGGACGTTCACTTCGTCACCGCCCTTGGGACCGTGTTCGTGTATCCACACCTCACCGGTCAATGGATTGAGCGCGATCCCCTGGATGTTCCGGTGGCCGTAGGTGTAGATCTCCGGGCGCGCCTGCCAGCGCCGCACGAACGGGTTGTCGACGGGAATGGTGCCATCGTCATTTAGGCGCACGACCTTACCCAGGTCGTTGTCAATCGCCTGCGCCTGGTACGGATACCAGCGCCCGTCGCCGAGAGTGACGAGCAGCTTCCGGTCCGGCGAAAACATCAAGCGACAGCCGAAATGATCCGCGGCCTTCTTGAAGGGCACCGCGGTAAAGATCGTCGTGACTTCCTGCAGGGTTCGTCCGACCAGACGGCCGCGAATCACCGAAGTGGCGTTCGCGGAGATTGAACCGACGGTCAGGCAGACGTAGAGCAGGCCATTGCGCGCGAACTCAGGATGCAAAGTCAGGCCGAGTAGACCGCCGTCGCCCTCGGCATATGCAATCGGAACTCCGCTGATGGACTTCGTTTCCAGCTTTCCATCGTGGATGATGCGCAAGCCACCGTTTCGTTCCGTCACCAAGAGGTCGCCGCTCGGCAGAAATGTCAGGCTCCAGGGGTGGTTCATTCCAGCGGCCACGGTTACCACCCGGACTGGCACCGGCTCGGCGACTGCCGCCCCGCTGAGCATCATTAGCACGAGACCGTACAGCACCTGACGGCTCGCGCGCCGACACGCGCCTCCGGAACCATTTGCCGCGAGGTTAGCAGTATCGATCACACTGCGGGCTGTAGCACCGCATACGACATCAAGGGATCGTTGTTCGCTTGGCATACCAATCGGTGCTCACTCCTCCACCGGCCCTGAGCGTGTCCGGCAAATCCCATTCGAGCAATCGCAAATCTGCGGGTGCTCATCACGACGCGCCGAGGCGCTGCTCCCTTGCGGCGGGCGGCGCAACAGCCATTGTCGCGGCTAAGCACGCTGCGCAACCCTCATCTTCGATTCCAGCCGTCGTGGAACGGAGGCGCAGGTAAACCCAGCACGCAATTTTTGCGTCTCTGGCTCGATTTGGGGTTTGCACGCTCTCAGACGGACTCGTACCCTGCAAGGCATCGCAACACGGAATGCATGCCCGGGCCGTAACGGACACTCGTGAGGTCGCATTGCTGCGGGAGGTTGGCCGCTGTAGGGGTCGTCTCCGAAGTTCCGGGTACAGGTACGGCGACGAAGTGGAACATGAGTCGTGAGTAGCGCGAGAATAAACATCGAGTGTTTTGGTGAATGCGGCCCAGGTGGTAGGGTCCAGTCTGTACCGAATCACCGTTAGTATCAGGGAAGTGGCCGTCGCACACTGGCAGGCGATTGCACGCGACTGCGCCCGCTCCATCGACACGTTGGTCGAGCTGCTCCAGGGGCAACTGTCGACTTCGGTTATGGAGCGCATCACACGGCCGGGAACCGGCCTCCTCCCGTCACCGAAGGAGATTGCTTTCGGCTGCAGTTGTCCGGATTCGGCCGCGATGTGCAAGCATGTGGCTGCAACGCTTTACGGAATCGGCGCCCGGCTCGATGTGGAACCGGAACTTCTGTTCGTCTTGCGAAAGGTCGACGCCAAAGAATTGATCGCGCGCGCGGGGGAGGGCGGGACACCGGTTCAAAACTTGCCCGACGCCGGTCGAATTCTGGACTCGTCGAAACTGGCCGACGTCTTCGGCATCGACTTCGGTGGCGTAAACCTGAAACCATCTCAGCCGACCGCCAAGAAAGGGAACTCGGTGGCCCCTCGTAAGGTCAAGTCCGCAAACCGTGTCGGCAAGCGGTCGGGGCGTGGGAAATCTGGAACTCGAAACGAGAGCGGGGAATGACCGTTTAGTCGCCGGAGTCGACTATCGGCGCGCGACACCGGAGGCGGCACTGCTTCATTGGCTGTACCTTTCGGGCTCGCCACGAAGTCGTATGTCGGCCCCGCCCTCGGATCTTTATCTGGGTGCGCTGGACTTGAAAAGACTCAAGCGACTGGCTATTGGGATGCGCCTCGACGCGAATTTGACGATTTGGCGCGACCGCAACGTCGGCCAAGAAGCTTGGGTGTGCTTCCGCAGCACGTCCAGGCCCTGATCGCCGGATGGCGAACGAGAATCCTTCTGGGGCGAGGAACTAGCCTCATTCATCTGGCCGACGCACCACAACACGGCTCCGCGGCCTGGATCGGCGGACAGGCGACCGATCCGTAAGAACAAAACACGCAGCAGTCGCCCGCTTTTGGCTTCAGCAGCGTTTTGCACTGGGTGCATTCGTAAAAATACAGGCACGCATCCGTCGGCATGATCTCCTGCTGTGCGTGCCCGCAGCTCGGACAGGTCAGCACGGAGTCAAGGATGACGGTGCTCACGGCTTTGAAACAACTTTCGAGGGAAAGCCCGCTTCCGTTGTTGCCTGAGTGAGTTTCACCGAGGTCGCCTTGTCGGGATCGAAGGTAACAGTTGCCGTCTTTTTGTCGAAATCGACCGACGTTGAGGTTACGCCGGGCACGCGCTCAAGCGCCTTCTTCACCACGATCGGGCAGGTGCCGCAGGTCATGTTCTCAACCGCCAGGGTGGCGGTCTGCGGTGGAGCAGCAGAGGCGACGCCGGCGGCAAATAGGCTCAGCAGAGACACAGAACCGAGAGTGAAGCGACGCATGAAAATTCTCCTTCAGCCCATCAGTAACGGGGCGTACCACGGGAATGCGATGAGCGCCGCAAGCCCGACGACAACGATCCAAAAGATTTGCCGCTGCCGCCGTTGGAGCCGCGGATTGGCACATGCCTCACCGGGTGCGCACCGAGCCGGAACGATGTAGAGCTGCCTGAACGCCAGGCCAATGAAGACGAGCATGACGCCAATAAAGATCGGCCGATAGGGTTCGAGCGCCGTCAACCGGCTGATCCAAGCACCGCTGATCCCCAGGGTCAGCAACACCAACGGCGCGACGCAGCAGAGCGACCCGACGATCGCCGCCACCACGCTGGCCCACAATTGCTTGGACGCCGTCTGCATGGGGTGTAGCCTACACCATGTACTTAGGTACGGAGTCAAGTATGACTGAGGCAAAGCTCACAATTGGCCGCATTGCCCACGCGGCGGGCGTAAATGTCGAGACGGTGCGGTACTACCAGCGCCGTGGACTCGTCAGTCTGCCCCCGAAACGCACGCGCGGATTTCGGTATTACACCCCGGAGACCGCAAGTCGCGTGCGCTTCATCAAACGGGCACAAGCGCTGGGGATGTCGCTCAAGGAAGTGCAGCGATTAATCAAGATCGACGCCAAGGGCGCGTGCAAGGAAACCCGCGCGCTCGCGGTGGCAAAATTGGCCCTCGTCGAAAGCAAGCTGGTGGAGTTGGCCCGACTGCGCGACGTACTGCAAGAATTGGTGATTGCGTGCGATCAACCTCATGGCGCGAGTTGCCCGATCATCGAGCGGCTCGAAACTGGATCGGTCCCTTGAGATTTCTTCCAAGCGCTTCAGCATTTCAGCCGGGTTCACGATGTCTTCACCTCGCATCTGGTCAGCCCGCGGCGCTCGCCGTCTTGAAGGCTTCTCGGTGCGAAGCCACGAAATCCTGCACGGTCATCGGCGGCTTGCCGGTCAATTCGGCGATGACCTTGTCTTCACCCGAGAAGAGGCCGTTCTGATAGTCGAGAGCGACCGCGCATAAATGCTGGACCGTGAACTCACGCAAGCCTGCCTTTTCGAGACGCTCCCGATATTGAGGAATGGTCTGTGGCAGGTAGCTGATCTTTCGGCCCAGCACCTCGGTGATGGCCGCGGCGATTCCGGCCTGATCCAGCTCAGTCGGTCCGCAAAGGGTATAGGTCTTCCCGACATGAGCGGCCGGGGCTGCCAGGATGATCGCGATCAACCGCGCCTGGTCCTCCCCTGCGATTGGGGCATGGCGCCCGTTGCCAAACGGCAGATCGATGATGTCTTTTTCGAGAATGGACGAGCGCAAAAACGGTAACAACAGCCATTCTGAGAAGAATGTCGGGCGGAGATGGACGGTCGGAACGCCAGACCAGTCGAAAATGCGTTCGGCGATCCAGTGGTCGCGTGCGGCGTGGCTTTGGGAATCTTCCCGCGCGGAAATCTGCGACATGTTTACGACGGCTTTGACCCCCACCCGCTTGGCCGCGTCCGCGAAATTCGTCGTTGCCTGAATGAGTCCCGGAACAATAGGATAGCAAAAATAAGCCGCGCTCGTGCCGGCTGCCGCCCGGATGACGTCGTCGTGATCTAAGAGTTCACCGATCACGACTTCCGCGCCGCTACGCCGCAGCACCTCCGATCGTTCATCCTCTTTGTGGACCATCGCGCGAACAGCGTGACTCCCTTTAAGAAGATGTTGCACTGTGTAGCGACCGGTCTTACCAGTCGCGCCGATTACCAAAAGCGTCTGCGTTCTCATCATTAATCTCCTGAGTGTGGATGTTTGAGGTTGCCTTCATGTCGAGAGCGATCTAACGGCGGGCGGCCGATCTGGCGCCTCACGCCCGTCCCGAAAGGGCCATGCCGATCATGTCGCACGCAATGAGGCGCCCCGAGGATGCGCATTGCGGCAGCACGTTGCGCCACAGATAGGACGACGTCGGATTCCCATGCTGGAAGACGATGGCGCTGCCCGCTCCCTCGTCGATGTAGGCCATCCGTCTGCCGCTCACTTCGGCGAACTTCCGTTTCCCGAATTTCCCAAGTGATATGGACACATCACTCGACTCGGCTGATTCGTTCCGCGCGACGCGGAAACCTTAAATTTGAATTCACGGAAAACTCTGTACGAGCGAGGAATTCTCCGGTAGTGCCACAATCGAAATATAGTGTTTGTATTTACGAACAATCGCGGCGCCTGCAAAGTAGCGGTCCGCTATCGGCTGCTCGAGACTACTCGGACATATGCGCGGCGTTGGAGTGGTGCTTTTCGCCTCGTGGCGATCCCCTGATCGGTTGCAACCTGGTCGTGGTGGTCGTGCCTTTACTTCTCCGCCTTTCCTTATTGGCGGAATGCCAGGTTTGAGCGAGCGGGCGATTGCCCTACTCCCCGACACAGACAAGGAGACGAAGCGCGAGTTGGTCCTGCTTGAGCCACAGGCCAAACTGGGATATCGGAACTGAGTCGCCGCGTGCCAAGGCACTCCACCGGACAGCGGAATGTTGTTCTAAAAATCCCAAAACCTCGTTATGGGCTGCACTTCAGAGCATCGGGTGGTCCAGCCTCACCTTCACCACCGGCTGCTCTGGCCGGCTGTTGTGCCGTGTGGTAAGCAGGCCGACCACGGCCGCGGCTGCGGTGAAGCCAGCGAGCAGATAAAGCGCATCATCGAAGCTTCCCGTTGTGGCTTTGATTTTACCAATCAAGAGAGGGAACACGAAGCCGCCGACGCTGCCAAGCGCGCTGACGAGCGCGAGACCGACGGCCGCCGTATTCGCACTCATGTTCTCTACGGCGAGCGCCCAAAACGCCGGACGGCAGCTGTAGAGACCCACACCCGCAATCGAGAGCGCCGCGATCGTGGCACTGGCGCCGCTGACCCGCGTCGCGGCCAAATAGCCGGCCGCGGCGACCAGCAGGGAGAGGACATAATGCCAGCGGCGTTCCGCGAACCTGTCTGACGTGTAGCCGAACACGATGAGGCCAAACATCGCCGCCGTCGGGGGCAGGGCACTGAGAAGGCCTGTCTTGAACGGCGTGAGGTGTGTAAGCGAACGAACAATGAGTGGCAGGTAGAAGGTGATGCCATAGCCCGTTCCGATGACGCCGAACCACATGAATGAAAGCGCCAAAAATTTCAGGTCCATCGGGACGCGGTGTACCCAGAGTTCCTTGGACCGCGGCGCCGCTTTGCCATTCCCCGCAACCGCCTCCTCAAGCCAGGCGATCTCGTCCTGCGCGAGCCATTTCGTGTTGGCGGGCCTGTCCGGCAATACCAGGAGAATAGGAAGTGCGAGCAGGATTGCAGGCAAGCCCTCTATTATGAACAACCATTGCCAGCCACGCATGCCAAGGACATCGTTAAGTTCGAGCAGGGCGCCCGAGATCACCGGGGTGATGGCCGTCGCAAGCGTGAAGGCGAGAAACATCGCGGCTGTTGCCCGCGCGCGGTAGTTCTTCGGCAGCCAATAGGTAAAATAAAGCATGACGCCAGGAAAATATCCAGCCTCCGCCATGCCGAGGAGGAAACGGATGGTGAGGAAACTTTTCAGCCCGACGACCGCAGCCATCAGCATCGCGAGAATGCCCCAGGTGAACATGATGCGCGCGATCCATACGCGAGCGCCAAAATGTTCCAGTAGAAGATTGCTTGGAATCTCGAATACGGCATAGCTTGTGAAGAAGATGCCCGCACCCAAGCCATATAGCTCGGGGCCAAACTTCAGGTCTTGATTCATCTGGATGGCCGCGATGCCCAGATTCGCTCGATCCGCGATCGAGATGAAATAGCCTATCAGGACGAGGGGCATGATGCGCCATAGCACCTTGCGCATCGTCCGTTGTTCTAGAGATTTTTCTGGCATTCGCTCCTCCTTTAATGATCATCCCCGTGCGGAATAGAAATCCGTATAGCCGCGCACCATAAACAGCAGAATCATCGCAACCTCTTGCTGTGGCCGATAAGCATGTTCGTCCCGATGCAGGCTTCGATCTCCGCATCCGAGAAACCAATATCTCTGAGAACGAGTTCGTTATGTTCGCCCTGAAATGCAGGTGGCGACGTCGCATCGAGTTCGTTGTCTGAAAAACGCCAAGGGTGGCCGGGCAGCCGATATGTTCCACCGAACCTGTCCGGTACTTCCCGAACCGCGCCCCAGTAGTCCGCCCATTCCGTTGCGGCGAATTCCTTGAGAGAACGCACCACACCGACGGCAATTTTCGCCTCATCGAGCTGCGCATCGAGTGCCTCAAGATCAGGAAAGGTAAGTATCCAGGTCTGGATGATGGCGTGTAGCGCGTCGTAATTGGCGGCACGTTGCTCGGGCGTTGAAAAGCGCTCGTCGCGGGCAAGATCGGCACGACGCATCGCACGCAGGTAGTTCGGGAAGGTGAGGCTGCCGACGATGCTCTGGGCGGCCACGAACCGCTCGCCCCCGGGACCCGAGAAATGGGGGCCGTCCGTAGCACCCAGAATCGCCGGTTCGGCTCCCGTATCCACATCGTCGAGATCGAGATGAGCGCGCTCGTTCGCCGCGAGCAGCACCGCGGCCATCGCCACATCGATGTACTGACCGCGCCCAGTCTTCTCGCGGTGCCGCAGGGCGGCCAAGACGGCGATGGTCGCCTGCATACCGGAATACACGTCGGCGTGCGACAAGGGGTCGGCGAGCGTACGGCCGAGATGTCCTCCGAAGTGCCGCTCGGTGTTGCGCGTGAACCCGGATTCGGCCTGTACAGTGGGAGCGAAGGCCATGCGCGACTTCCACGGGCCATCTTGCCCGTAGCCCGTGATCGAGACGTAGATCAGGCGCTCGTTTCGTTTCGCGAGCGTGGCGTAATCCAAACCGAAGAATCGCAAGGTATCGGGCCGGAAGTTCTCGACCACGATGTCCGCTTCGTCGCAGAGCTTGAGAACAATCTCGCGCGCGCCGGGGACATTCAGGTCGAGGCTGAGATTGCGTTTACCGATATTTTGCTGGGCGTAATATCCCGACATCCCGTTTTTGAACGGAAAGGCGAAGCGGGTGACATCCGGGCGGGGCGGCTCGATCTTGATCACTTCGGCGCCGAGATCGGCCAGCGTGCGGCCGCAGAGAGGCCCTGCCAGCACGCGCGAGAAATCGACCACTTTAAGTCCAAGGAGAGGGCCTGGCATGATCACTTCCCCTCGAAAACGGCAAGACCTGGTCCATTTAACCGGAACGAATCGAGCCCCGCGCGCAGGTCCGCCGATGCCCAGACCGGCTTTTGGATTTCGCCCATCTGCAGGTCGGCGGCTTCGACCCCTTCATTAACGGCTAGGGCAACCAGTTTCTTGGTCGCTGCATGGGCCACCGTCGGTCCATTCGCGAGCTCCGTTGCGATGGCTAACGCGACGGCCTCAAGCTGATCGTCCGGCACAACCCGATTAATCAATCCCCAGCGTTCCAGTGTCGCGGCGTCGTGGCGGTGCCCCAGCATCGTCATTTCCCTGGCGCGGGCAGCGCCCATGCGCTGTACCTGCCTCTGGATGCCGCCCAGCAAGGGATTCACCCCCAAGGCCACTTCCACTGAACCGAGCTTTGCGGATGCCGCCGCGACGATGAAGTCGCACGCCATGGCGATCTCAAGTCCGCCGCCAAGGCAGGAACCGTGGACCGCGGCAACAATCGGGATGGGCAGTTGCTCGAAGCCGCGCAGCACGTCGATCGGGTTGAAGGCCGGCCTGCCCTCGTTGACGATTCTTTCGTCCCAAAGACTGACATCGGCCCCCGCACAGAAGTGCCTGAGGGCACTTCTGATCAGGGCCGCTCGGCTGCCAGCTTCCACCGCTTCGTTGAGAGCTTTCAAAAGCGCCCCATACAAGGTTGGGCCGGCTAAATTGTATGGCCGGTAGGTCATCGTCAGGATGGCGACTCTCTCCCGGTACTCCACCGCTATCACCTGGTCGGTCATATCATTTCTCCTCACTTGCCTTCGCTTCTGACTGCGCACTTGCCATGGGATGTCTCCTCAATCCCCAAGACCACAGAGAGTACCTTCCGCCTGGGGGGCGCATTGCCTGCGGCTCAGGCGTCCAGAAAGGGCGACGTGCTCGACAAACAGCTTTGAATATTGGAACAGCGCACCGTGTCCGGAGTCGGGATACAAGATCAATTGTGCGTTCTTCAAATGCTTGACCAGGAAATAGGCATTCACATCGGGAGGCATTTGGCTGATTCGTTTCGCGCGACGAGCCTTAAATTCGCACCCAAGGGAAAAGTCTGTACGACCGCGGAATTCTCCGGTAGCGCCACAATCGAAATATAGTGTTTGTGTATACGGACAATCGCGGCGATGCACAGGCGATGCAAAGTAGTACGATTTCCGCTTTGTGAATTGCCATCAATGTGGCCGGCGACTCGAGAACCAATCTCCTTAGGGAAACGGAGGAGAAGATGACAGTCCAATACGTGATCGACGGCGCCGTCGGCGTAGTGACGCTGGCCAAGCCGCCGCACAATCTCCTCGACGACCGCGGCCGGTCCCACGAAGATCATCGCTGGCATCAAGACCCTGGCGAACGAGGCGGCACGGCACGGCTCGGCCGTCTACATGGGAGACTGAGTATGCGGATCTGACCGCCGGCGTGCCGAGAATTGGGATCAAAGGAGGTTTGCGATGACTTTACAAAGCACGGTCGTGTTCGCCGAGCCTGTGCGGACAGCGATCGGCACCTTCCGTGGTACTCTTCGAGATGTCCCGGCGGTCAAGTTGGGCGCCGTCGCGATCAGCGCAGCGGTTACCCGAGCCGGTCTCACAGCGGCCGCAATCGAAACCGCCATCATGGGCAACGTCGTGCAGGCCGGCAACAAAATGAACCCGGCCCGCCAGGCCGCCATCTATGCTGGGTTACCGGTTACGACTCCCGCGCTGACAGTCAATCGCGTCTGCGGGTCAGGTGCGCAGGCCATTATTTCGGCGGCCCAGGAAATCCAGCTCGGCAATGTGAGTGTCGCAGTTGCAGGTGGAATGGAGAATATGGATCTCGCTCCCTACCTGGATGCGCGTGCGCGTTGGGGACATCGCATGGGAGATGCGCAGCTTTACGATACCGCCCTGCGTGACGGCTTGAATGACGCGTTTTCCGACGAGCCTTCGGGCTGGCACACCGAGGATCTGGTGGCAAAGTATCAGGTGAGTCGTGACGCCCAGGATCGTTGGGCGGCACGCTCGCAAGAGCGGTTCTCCACGGCGCAAGCTGCCGGTCTCTTCGCGTCCGAAATCACCCCCGTCGAGGTTCCCGGCCGAAAAGAGCTGACACTCTTCGACACGGACGAACATAATCGTCCCGGCACGACGCTCGACGTCCTGGCCAAACTCAAGCCCGCCTTCCGTCGCGGCGGGACCATTACCGCCGGCAACGCGCCAGGGCTAAATGACGCCGCGGCCGCGATGGTGATGGCAGACGCGGATTGGGCTCGCAGTCACGGGCTCCGCCCGGTCGCCCGCCTCGCATCCTACGGAATTTCCGCGGTCGAGCCGGGAATGTTTGGGCTGGGCCCCATTCCGGCGGTACACCAGGCCCTGCGTCGGGCGGGGTGGGGCCTGGGTTCGGTCCAGCGGTTCGAAATCAACGAGGCATTCGCGGCAATTGCCATTGTGGTCACGCGCGAGCTCCGCTTGCCGGACGAAGTCGTCAATGTGGAGGGCGGTGCTGTCGCTCACGGCCACCCTATCGGCGCCACGGGCGCGATTCTGACAACACGGCTCATTCATTCAATGCGGCGCGACGGGCTTACGCGCGGCGTGGTGACGATGTGCATCGGTGGTGGCCAAGGTATCGCTATGGCACTCGAAATTCTTCATGATCCATCGGCCACTGCGCTATGACGAACGATATTCCGATTGAACTTTACGGTGCCAGAACAGGTAACTGCTTGCGGGTTTCTATAGCACTTGAAGAAGCGGCGCTCCCCTATGTCGTCAGACGGGTCGATCTGCGTCGCGGGGAGCAACATCGACCCGAACACTTGGCTCTGAATCCCATGGGGAAGGTGCCGACCATCGTCGTGAATGAGAAGCGCGGCAAGCCTCCGTTTGTTCTGGCGCAGTCAAATGCCATCCTGTTTTACGTTGCGGAACGCGTACCCGGCCGCCTGCTTTTCGACGATGCTCCAGAATCGCGCGCCAGAATGTATGAACGCTTCTTCTTCTTCCTCACCGACGTCATTGCGCCGAGCCATTCAGCGTTTGTGCTGCGATCAATCGCGCCCGGCGACCAAGCCGAGCTTCTCGACCAGCGATCCGTGGCTGCGTTAGTGCGGGCGGAGGCATTTCTCGCAGATTCGCGTTACATGGCGGGTGAAAACTTTACTCTAGCCGATATTGCAGCCCTCACGATTACCGTTGCCCATACGGCGCGTATGGACTGGGGTCAGCTTCCACGTCTCCGACAATGGTTCGGGGACGTGCAGACTCGGCCGACAGTAGAGCGAGGTCTCCGGGCATTCGATATGCCTTCCACGAACTGAATTCCACTCTGTCGGACGGTTGCTGACGAGAGGAGTCACGGGTCATGAGTGAATTATTGGCGTCGGCACTGGAGGCGCATGGCGGACTGGCCAATTGGCGGCGCTATACGACCGTTTCAGCCGATGCGGTGAGCGGTGGAGAACTGCTTGACCGCAAGGCACCCCAGAGCGGCGATCCGCGGCGGATGACGGTATGGATGCACGAGCAGCGTGCCTCGGCAAGACCGTTCGGGTCGGACGATCAGCGCTCGGCCTTCCGCTCGGATCGCGTTGCGATCGAGAAACTCTCCGGGGCAACCGTGGCAGAACGGAGGAATCCGAGGCTCTCATTCGAGGGTGACGATCTGGGCACGCCCTGGGATCCGCTCAAACGCGCCTACTTCAATGGCTACGCCATGTGGAGTTATCTCACCGTTCCCTTCTCCCTCACCCTGCCCGGCGCGAGGGTCGGCGAGATCGAACCGATAGCGGAACATGGGGAGACCTGGCAGGGCCTGGATGTCATTATGCCCGATAACATCGCTACCCATAGCCGCATTCAGAGATTCTATTTCGGAGATGACTTTCTGCTGCGACGGCAAGATTACACTCTTGATGTCGCGGGCGGCGCCTACGTCGCCAACTACGCGAGCGAAATTGTCGAGATTCAAGGAATTCGTTTACCCTCGAAGCGCAGGGCATATATGTGCGACGACGACTATCGCCCACTCAAGGATCGGCTGCTCATATGGATTGATCTGACCCATCTGACATTCGCCCGGCAGTAATTCTGCCATCGGACGCGGCCGGTGCGGAGACCAGAAGTTGAACGGCTTACACGCTACGCCTGATATACGGCCTGCACCGTCCGCAAGCGCCCGTCTCTAAGATGTTGTGCAAGATTTGCTGACATTGTGCCGAACTCCAGACCCATGATGATCTGCAGATTCAACTTGGGGGCGGCCGGTTCTGCGGCTTGAGCGGCTTGCTGTTCCGCGAACCATACGATGCTCGCATCAGTCGTATCGATCCATGAATTCTCGCGAAACCTTGTTTGTAAGATCGCCTCCCGAGTGGCATCGGCAGTCAGGAGATGACTGGCTGCTGGACTTGTGGCCCAAGGCAATGGATACGTAAGCGGTCGACCATTGCCTGTCACCAAATCGTATATCGCCAGCTTCCCGCCGGGTTTGAGCGCGCGATGGGCCTCCCGATACAAGCGAGAACGATCGACGATGTTCATTGCGACATGCTGCATCCACGCCATGTCGAACGCGACGTCCGCGACCGGAAGGGCCAGGGCGTCGCCGTGTAGGAACTCAACCTTCTCCGTGAGTCCCGCCCGCTCCGTCAAGTGTTTCGCTACGTTGACAAACGGTTCTGTCAGGTCCACACCGAGAACGTGGCACTGACTAGTCGCCGCGAGGAAGCGAGCGGGACCGCCAAGACCGGAGCCGATATCGAGAAACCTCGTTGAAGCGACAGGATGCAACGCGGCGGCAAGTTCTTTGGTGGCGAGCAGACCACGAACATGAAAATGATCGAGCGGCGCTAATTCCGACCAAGTCAGTTGCTTCTCTGACGGGAATGTCTGTCTGAGCACACTGTCAACTCGCCGCATCAATTCATTGTCACTGTAATGGGCCAATACCGTGTATGAGTCAAACATGACGTTCCGAATCTCCTCGAGCGACATGACGGCTTGCAGTGCCGCTGTGGATGGTCCCTGAACCACAATACCCTATGTCCCCGAACAGCTTCACTGCTTATCAGCTTCGTGAATTGGTATTACCAGAAACCATTGACCGGGGTGGTCGGCGCCGGGCAAATGTATAGCGTATGTGCCGTTCCACCCACCGCGGGTGAAACCCTCGAGCTCGTCTGGATGAGGAGATACCACCATTATATGGGGTCCCACTCTGAACTGCCCGCCGGACGCGCTCGGAACCGTGTGACCCGTATACATATAGGCGACGCCGAGTCTCTCGACGTGCTGCGGCCGTCCGGCGAGTACATCGGTTACGAACTTAAAGAAAACCTTATCGAAACATCCCGGATCGTCATGCATCGAGCCCGGTGGTGGGCCCGGTAGACAAGTCCATTCACTACTACCCTTACGAAGCACTCGAAATTCGCCGCCCTTGATGGCCGGATAGTCCATGATAGTCGCGCCATCTGTTATGAATCTTGGCGCGGCCCTCAGGGCGTCCGCAATTTTCTCGGCGTCCGCTGTTGGCAGGTGTTCAGCCGTGCTCTGAGCACCGGCTGTGAGCGCGGCGAAAAGACAAAATATGGTTAGCTGCGTTTTACACCAATTCAACGTTGTTCGCTTTTGAAGCAACCATCGTCTGGCGCTGCGCCAGCCCTCGTGACCTCTACGGGACTTCATCGCAACTTTCGCTGAAGTTTTCATGTATCTCCTGTTTGTCATCCCTTTTGCTGGGCCGGCCACTCTCCGCGATCCGGCCAAACGAGCCCCCCAAGGAAGCGCTTTGCCTTGGATCATGCGAACGTAAACATCAAAAGCTGAGCGAGAACGACCGGCACTCTACGCAGCGACCTGCTCGAAGAACTGTGTCAACTTTTCATCGAGCAGGGCGGGCACGGAGGACGGCTTCATCTCCGGGAATTTGCTGAAGAACGACAACTGATTGTCCATGTCGATCCGTGTCTGCTCGCCGTCCCGCTGCGAAACGCAGACGCGCACGGGAGCGCCCAGTCCGGAGGCACCGC